>ENA-ORKV01000067-ORKV01000067.1-human-gut-metagenome-genome-assembly--contig:-NODE-67-length-133876-cov-14.297072_pt1 | contig 133876 bp, 137 predicted proteins | sample MGYA00243058_ERZ508805 | MGnify/ENA primary metagenome ERZ508805 (study PRJEB26277, sample SAMN04329770) | human gut metagenome | biome: human-associated habitat | host: Homo sapiens | place: USA...
CAACCATATTGTTGCCCTTTGTGATGAAGTTGTGGCCTTCAACGAGCTTCAATAGGTCGGAGTGCATAGTGTAGATACCGCCGAGTCGCTTGGATTTAGATACTCGGAGTTCATATTGGCCGCGATGTTGCCAACCAAACGAAACTTTCTCAATCTGAACATCGCCATTCTCGCTGACAACAGCTTTGCCCTCGCGTATCTGTGCGAGGCGGCTGCTTAACGGCGCGCTGTTACGGAGGTCGGCGGGCTTGAAGTTCTCACCCATGAGTATGCCCTGACGTGTCTCTCCGTCGATAGTGGAGTAGCTAATAAGATTGCCTCTTGTCTTTTCTCCTTTCTCGGTATCAACGAGTGCCTGAAGAAGATTGCCAGTGATGATGTAGCGTTTATGTCGTGTCTGCGTAGGAACATTGCTATCCCAATTCTCCATAGTGATAGCGTTAATCTCTTTGGGAGAATAGCGATAGGCCATTTCCGTTGCAGATATGATTGTGCTTATTGCCGGGTCGCTTAATGCAAGCTCTACCTTACGTCTGCCGTCGAGGGTTGCAAATATGGCGGTCGATGAGCCGAGAGTGTAGCTCTTGTTGAATTTGAAACCAACGAATGTGCCAAAGGTCTGCGAGAACATTTCGGGCGTTCCTTGTTTGAGGTCTTGAGGAACAACATAGATACTTCCGGCGCGAAGACGATTGAGCAACGTTTGAATGCGGAACTTAACGCCCATGATTTCAGAGCGGCGTTTATCTTGCTTACGCTCCTCTTTCTCTCGTTCTTCGTTAGCAACTGTATCGGCCAGCGACTGAATTTCTGCGTCTGTAAAGTTGTTTTCGCCACGACCTCTTGCCTTAGTAGCGGCTGCAACAGCTTTTTCCCTTGCTTTGGCGATGCGGGCTTCTCCGGCTTCTCTTAGTTTGCCGACAGCCTCATCTGCCTTTTCTTGGAAAAATTGGCTGATTTCAGCTTCTTTCTCGCGGGCATAGCGGGTCCAATTCACTTCTCCAACTTTAGAGCCATAGCGCATTTGGTCGTATTCGGTAACGATACCTTTATCTCCCACGAGCTTTCGGGTTGCTTCGATTATCTCATCTCGCTTCATGGGTTTCTTCAGCACGTCAGCCTCAACTTCCTCAACGTATGTGTTATCGGCAAAAGCGTTGCCACTGCCGTGGTTCACGCCCTCGTGCCATATCTGTTTACGTTTTGTCTCGGCGCGTAATGGCATGGTGGTTATTTCGAGGTCGTTTTCTCCAGCATCATCTAGAAGCTGAATTTTCACGCGGTAAGCCTCGGTTATCTCCTTGAAGATTTCATCCTGTTCATCTACGGAAAGGAAAGCGAGATAGCGCGAGATTTTACCGGCACATCCTGTTTTCTTTGAGGTATCCTCTTTTTCCGATGTGCGCGGACCGTCCTCAGAGTCCTTTTCCTGAAGCATATCCAACGGATCGCCGAGGCGTTCTTCAAGTTCGGGATGCTCCTTCATGTATTCCCATACAACCTCATCGCCATACTTATTGAGATAATCGACAATCTCCATTTCATTAAATTTCGATTTCTGCGATGATGTTGTATTTGCGTCGAGGCTCTTTAATTTTGCCTTGAACATCATTTGAATGCGCTGCTCGGCGGGGATTGTTGACATGATGTATTCGTAACGGCCGCGGGCTACCTGACCGCTGCGGTCGATACGACCTCGCATTTGCACCTCATCGTTGATGTCGCTTTGGAATTGGGCAAACACCATGACACGCTGACGCTGGTCTTCAAACTTGCTCGACGCATGGAGCGATATACCGGTAGAGCCTGATTTGTTAATCATAAGCACATCGAGCTTGCCCGAATTGAAATCGCGCATGGCTGCTTTCTTGTCGCGGTCCTTACGAGCCTCAACAATATATTTGCCGTCCTCAGTGCGATTGAGCTGCATAGTACGGCCTGTAATCTCGGCGACGCTGTAACCAGCTTCCTCAATCCTCATACGGATTGCATCCATAGGAGATATGGGCAAGTCGGCGGCAAGGTTCATAATCTTGTCGCGGATAGCGTTGTAGGCTTTCTGACCATCGGCTGACAATTCGCTCAAGGAGATAAAGCCGCCCTCGGTGTTCTCATCTGCATCTTTCCCGGTAAATCTCATAACACCGTCGAGAGCGCGCATAAGAGTTAGTGAGAAGTTTGGCACCTCATCCATTGCAACCCCTTTCGGTGCTGATGATAAGAAGCCTTCCATTGTGTTGGTAAAGCTGATAACAGGCTTATAGCCGTTGCGTAGGTTCTCAACAACTCGGTCAGCCACGGCATCAACTTTCAGGGCAAAGAGCAACTGATTAACGAGGTTATACATCTTCGAGGCAAAGGGGACATTCTTAACGCCCATATCCTTTGTTCCCTGAGTATGACCTACAGTTGCGCCCCATTCTGCGGCGGCTTCGTTCTTTGCGTCGATTATTGGTGTGATGTAATCATCTTGGAAATTGCGGATGGCATTGAAGATAGCGGCCACTTCATCAAACTGTTCTCGCTGTCTGCGGTTGGTTTCTTCCTCTACGCTCAACCAATCAATAGTAACGCCCTCAAAGCTACGCTCACGACGTATCATTTGGCCGGACTCTACCAGTTGCTTTGACATGATTTCTTGCAGCGTAACGCCGCCTCTCTTAATAGCGTCAATTAGTTCCGAGGCTTTTACTTCGGCTTCAGCAATAGCTGTGCGCTGTGCGTAGATAGGCATATTGTCGGCACGTTTGGCGAAGGTTGCTGAGAGGAATGTAACGCCGCCGGCAGAAGATGTAAGCATCTGCATGTAACGACCACAACCGCTGTCTCCGCCTACCGTGTGGCTCTCATCGAGTATGGCAATGCTACCCTCTGCAAGTTTGGCAAGGGCATCGCGTCGGGTCTGTCCATTGTAGTCGGCTGTGGTGTAACCTTTGCTTTTCTTCGGGAGTTTGCGCACTTTTGTATTCCATGTGCCGTCCTCGTTCTGAGCATAATCTGAGACACCATTCTGTATCTGCGAATAAGTGGTAAGAACATAATCATACTCAGGCGGGAGCGTACCATTATTTATGATATGATTATAAACTCTCTCCTTCTCTTTTTTCGACGGTATCTTGTAAACCACATTGCCGTTAGCGTCCACGATATCGCCTGAGTGTTCTTTGTCGACGCTTGCCATGATGAATGGGCGTAAGTTGCTGCTACCGATATCAACAAGGTCGCGGTAGTTGTCTGTAAACAGTGTTGGTTTCTGAGTGAAGTAGATAGGAACTTTGCCCTGTTTCACGGCATAGCGGATGAGAGCTGCACCCTGACGGCCTTTACCTACGCCCGTCATATCGCCAATGATAAAGGCATTACCCTTATTCATCTGGTGTATGGCGAGAGCGACGGAGTCTATCTGCTCGGCGGCAAGATAGCCGTATAATTCATCCTTGCTTGAATAACCGAGTTCGTCGACAAGGAATTGGTCTACGTCGCCTATCTCGCCGAGGCTCTTCTGTAGTACCTGAGCCTGTGCAGCCGGCACAACCGACATAAGGGTGAAGCCGTTGCCGCTCTGATTGGGATAGGGAACCTTCTCGTCCCCAAGTCCGGTTTTTACTGCCAGTCGCTGTCTGTTGCCGTCAGGTCGAGAAGGAGTTGAGACACGTCCGTCATTTCCACTTCCTCCTCGTCCATTATCCACGCTGATATACTGTTCTCGCTGTTCTGGTTTTGGACGGTCTCCCCTCGGAACATCATTAGTGCCTGTTCCATTTCCTCCGACTGCATTATCCACTCCAACAGGGCGGCTTCCGTCATTGACCGTTGCAGGCTGTCCGCTATCGGTCCGGGGTGTATCTCGGACTGCATCGCTTGTTGTACCGGGTCGTTGCCCTGCTCCTGAGTTCGGGCGATCGTTTCCGCTACGAATTGGCGCACTCGCTGTTCCGTCAGTGGCTGTTTCGGGTTCTCGCTGCACATCGGCAGACTGATCCCCCACTTGCTGAATTTGCTGTATATCATCTTGTACGCGTTTAGATAGTTCTTCAAATGTCGTTACTTGCTCGGCGCGGGCTTTGGCTTTGACAGGGGGGAAGACACGCTTAAATTCGCCGGTCTTGCGCCCGTCAATCAGTATCATGCGCACGTCGTAGCCCGTCCCGTTACGAGAGTAAAGAGCCTTGCCGCTTATGTTGATAACATCTGCGACATTATAGTAGCTGTAAAGATAGCCAAAAAATGCGGCATCTTTAGGGTTCATCGAGCCATTTGTACGATAACTTGTGTTTCCACCTATTACGATAGCGGCTCGACCGTTGTCTTTCATCTTTTCAAGTGCATTGATAGCCATTTGAGCCTCAAGGCTTGAAATATGGAAGATACCATCATATACTTTTTCGGTAACAGTACCGAATGGGGGATTAGTCATAACAACGTCCGCTTTCTCGCCGTTGAACGGCAACAGTGCATCCTGAGCCGTCACCTTACCGTAGCCAAGTCTGCGGAGATTGGCGAGGCGGGCGTCATCAATATCGTTAACCTGAACTACCGAGGGATTGACTGTAATAGTCAACGCGCCGTTGCCGGCGCTCGGCTCAAGCATACTGTCAACCTTCTTGCCCCCGGCCTGCACAAACTGTCCCATGACGTAACCGAAAGGCGTAGGTGTAGAGTATTGTTGCTTTATCAATCGCTCACTGTCACGAGCGTTGAGGCTCGGCTGTGCGTTATAATAGCTCACAATCTTGTCGTAAGCGGCCTTTTGCTCCACTGACGTTCCATCTATCCCTTTTCGTGCAACAGTGCGGGCCAACTTGGTTATTGCAAGCTCTACGAGCTCCTGAAGGTCGGTGTCCGACAGCTCTGCAAGTTCGGAATACTCCTGAGCCATCTTTTTGACTTCGCGCATCGTCAGCGGATTGCCGGTGTTGACTCGCTCGGTTATGTGCAGCCCGACTTCGGCAACAAGTCCTTTTATCTGATTTTCCCTGCGCTGAAATGCGGCGGAGTCACCCATGAGGTCACCGCCGTGTCGCTGCTCAGAGTCAGCGGGCGACGGCGCAGCCGTGGGTTCTCCATCGATCATATCGAATAGTCCCCCATCTGTGACAGGCTTGGACTTCGATTTACCGGGCTTCTTCTTTCGCTCCTCTTTTAGCTTGACTTCCGCCTCTTCCCGTTCGGTTTCGGCTTTCTGCTCAGCTACAACAGCGGCGGCGGTTGCCATTGCATCAACGCCGGTCTTATCGAAGTTGGCAATGTCAACTCGACGCACGTCCTCGTAGCTGTCCATGTCGGCGACGAGACCGGCGGCCTCCGCCTCAGGCATATCACGCACGGCGTTGTAGAAGGATTTGAGATACGGACGGATGAAGTCGCCGAGGTCTGCAATCATGGCTTTAGCATAGGCGGCGAACTTACGTGCACCTTTCTCTATGTGGTATACGGCCATTTCGGTGCCTATAGCAAGAATCTCAGGGTCGACGCCCATGTTGAACTGACCGCCGAACTTCTGAATCATTCTTTTTTTCAGCTCCTGATAACGCTCCTCAGAAACGAGCCGGTTGCCGCTCGGAGTTATGGGCTTGTCGGACGCGGATTTCTTTCCTTCGCCCGCTTCGAATCTTTCTCCTCCGGCTTCTTCTGAGCTTCGGGAGTGTCCGGCATATCGCCCTCGTTCATCATTTCCGTAATCTTCTGATGAAAGCTGTCGAACGCCGTAAACCGTTTGTAATTTTTCCTTGCCATATATTCTTTTTAAGATTCTATCTTCTACAAATTTTCTTGTCTGAGGATCGAGCGCATCAAGCAATGCCGCCCTGACCTCAGGCCTCATCTCGCCGCGTTGTATGGCGTATGCAAGAAGCTCCTCGGCCGCTTCCTCAGACGGATATTCTCCCTTGATAGCAACATACAGATCACCAAATGTGCGCTTCTTATTTAACGCCACATCCGCAATCTGCTCAACAATTTTCGGGAGCACAGTCTCCGCCTCTGCCCGGACAGCGTCAATCGCCGCATGAGTGTTCTCATGCACCAATGTATACATCAGACTATCGGCGGCTACTCGCCCCGCAAATATATATATTTTTTTATTCTCCCGTCAATAAGCCGCAAGATTTTCCCCATCATCATATAATCGGTGAAGCTCATCACGCGCCTCTGCCGACAATTCCGAGCTGTCAATTTCTTCTTCAGAAGTGAGACAGCGTATTTCTACGGACTGGTACTCCTCGAAATAATCCTCGATAGCTTCGCGCTCCTCATCAGTCAGCTTGGCAAGCAAATCTGACGATGGCGCATTAACAAATTGAGGATCTCCCTGATTAGACACAGCTGCGGAGTCAGACGCGTCATCCTTTTGTTCGGGCCCCGCAGCTTTAGCTGCGTCAGAACCCCGGTCAGCTATATCAGCTACTTTAGCTACTTTCGAAACCGAAGCATAATCGGCAAACGCCTTCCCCTTGCGGTGGCTCGAAGCAACCCACTTCTTGAAGTCGTCGAGGCTGACCTCCGAAATGCGCAGTCCCGGGTGTGTCTTCGCCCATGAATCGTCGTAGTTGGCGAGATAGGCTTTGATAGCCTCCTCTGAGCTGTTGAAACCGAGCATCACCTTATGCTCATCGAAAGAGCCGTCGGTATTAGTCTGGTCAACGACAAACACCTTCCTGCCATTCCACGCGTCCATATCTGTAGCAAGGAATACATCGATAGGATCACCATCAACGTTCTGTGTGCCTCGGATTTCACCATAGGCGTTCGCCATGGTAGTGCTCCATTCCTTACCGTCCGCGTCAACGCCACGGCGCACACTTCCCGCCGGATTTTCTATCGTAATGTCGAATGAGCCGATTGTGACATGCCCCTTCTTGTAGTTGCCTGCCTTCTTCTGCCCCTCGGTCGGCTCGGTGTTAACCTCTGCCGAAGCCGCCTCGACAGCCGCCTGTAGGCCACCCTTAGCCTCTGCCTCTTTTTTTGCCTTAGCATCAAACTTAAGCGAGGCGTCGTTACCATCCGCTGAACTTTTTTCGCTATCTCCTTGTTTATCCGATGCAAAGTCAATATCTTTGCGATCAGAAACAACAGTGTTTTCGGGAGTAGCCGTGTCATTCCCGTTGCCCTTATGGGTCTTGTCAGTGTCTGTCGTATTGTCGAGGACACTGTTTTTCTTTCCAAACATGGTAAGAAGCCATCTTTTCTTCTGATTATCCCATGTAAGACGTACTGCGGCTTTATTTTTCTCACTCTCCAGCTGTACTCGATTCGCTGAACGCTTGGTCACCACCATATCATTCAGTATCTCTTGTAGGTTGAATAGAACCTCAGGATGATATTTAGCTAATTTAGCGAGCCCAAAACCATCGCTATGAGCAGATCCTTCCTCCCCCCACACAAGATCAATTTCTCCGACATCTTTATGATGCAGGGCTCCGATTGCTTCACCGTCTCTTTTAGCAAGTAAGAATGTTACAGCCTCCCGAGGCTTGCCTCTGAATTGAGTATAAATTTTTCCGAATGGTCCGATTGCCCAAGTTACTTCTTCGGCCAGCCCTCCATACGGGCTATCATCTGCTTTTCTTCTTCCGACAGCGGCAATTCCGCCTCGCTGTGCGCCTTGCGCCACAGCTGACGCCGGGCCATCGCCTTGAACGCCATCTGCCGGCTGAATTCCGGATCGGTCGCCATCTGTTGCCGCTCCGCTGGACTGATCAGCCCGTGACTCAGGCAAAACTTCATAGCCTCGCCCAGGAACCGTGCCTTTTCCTTCAGTGTCATTTTCTTGAACTCTTCGATCTCCCGGCGTGCTTCCGCGTCGGGTATCATTGTCTTCTGTTCCATTTTTCTGTTGTTTGGTTATTTCGGCCGCACGGGCCATTTCGTCTGCAATATAGTCATTATATTCGTTTGCGTCAAATTCCCTGTCGCGCTCCGAGAGTTCTGCGAGAAGCTGATCCTCGTATGCCTCGACCTCTTCCGCGCTCAGATGATACTCCTGACGGCAAAATTCGTCATACTGTTCCTCTTCATGACGTCTCTTAGCCTCTGCAAGCCGTCGGGCCTCGTCAATACGATTATTGGCAATATAATTCCTTATATCGCCTACAGTCCGCGCGCCACTGATAACATCAATCAAAGCGTTTCGTGCATCCTGATTGTCGTAGGGAATACCGTATGTCTCACACTGCTGCTTCATGGCATCCTCAGCCAGTCGCGAAAATGACTTACCCCCGTTGGCCTCCGACGCGAACAGTCCGAAGAGGCGGCGACGCTCTTCCTCACCAAAGCCGGTTTCGGAGCGTGCGCCAACTTTAACGCCGGCATCACTCCACAACACTTTCTGTACCGACAGCAGCTGCGCCGCAGCTTCGTAGATGTCACGCGGATCCATATCCTCAAGCACCTCGACAGCCTCGGGAACATCCTTGACATCTTCGAACGTATCACGAAGACGCTTGTCAAGAGCCGCCTTGCGTTTCTTCTCCGCCTCGGCAGCCTCGCGCTCGGCCCTTTCAGCCTCAGCCCGTTCAGCTTCCTGCTGTGCCCTGACAGCTGCCTGACGCTTCTCATCAACGCCCGCAACCGACTGCCAGTGTTCCAGCTCGCGGCGAGCTTGCTCAATGGCATTTTCGCGCTCTTGCTCGGCAGCGTCCCATTCGTCGGGATCCTCTGTGGGCTTGCTTTTGACCTTTTCAGCCTTCTTTAGCGCAGCCTCTTTGATTTTAACCATGTTGGCTGCAAAGCCTTGCGCACGGCCTTTGTTGCCTTCATATTTCTCGACAAGGCCATCCCACGCCGTTTCAGCGTCAACAGCCCCGAAATCAGGCTTGCCGTTCTCCCCGAGCGGAATCCGCCCCAGCGCCGTCTCCGGCTGCTCAGCCTCCGCCTCCGAAGAATGGTTCTGTACGGCAGCTTCAGTTGAGGACTCCCCGCCCTCAGAATCTTCAGGAGCCGCCGTAGCTATCGCCGCACCATTATAGGTGTCGAACATCCCTTCGAGTTCGCCGGGCATGAAGCGATTTACCTTGTTGCCATTGATAGGCTCTTCGGTGTAGATTTCCACCATGCCGTCCTCGTCAAGTTCTCCTGTTATAGAACCATGAATCGGCGTGCCGTCGTCGTTGAGTATAGTAAACTCATCATTGAGAGCAAACGCAGGTCGCGTTGCCTCCACTTCCGCAGCGCCGCGCTGCTGTGCACGCTGCGCTGCTCGCTCCTGCTCATACTGATTCAGGCGCTCAAGATTAGCAGCATCGGCAAACGCCTGCAGTTGCTCTTTTGTAAATGCTGTCTGCTGGCCGTTGGGGAATTGAACTGTTAACTGACTCTCAACAGGCATTCCGCTTTCTTCGTCGACAACAGGGCCGACAATGGTAACGTCGGTCAAACCGCCCCCGTCATTGATTCGCACAACGTCACCGGGATTGAAAGCAAGTGTGCCGTTCAGCGCGTTAGCTGCGGCCTGTGCTGCCTGCTGACGGATATTGTCTGCGGCGTTTGCCTTCTCAGCTTCGGGGTCTATAGCCTCACCGACTTTCACAATAGATTTTGGAGCCGTAAATTCAAGTTCGCCGGTCACTGCGTCGCGCACAACAAGGCTCTCATCGGAAGCGTCATAGTCAATGGTGCCGTCAGGATTCATGACAACTTCACCGCCAACGATATACACCTGACGGTCATCGAGATCCATTGTAGCAGATAGAATCGAGCCTGTCTCTCGGTTCACTCGCCCGTTGATCATAGCGTCGCTCTGAGCAATCCTTTCGTCAATGTCGTCTGTTACACGCTGGAGAATGCCGTCGCGCACGGTCTTAGCATTGGCATAGTCGCGGGCTGCGTCAATCTCTTCCTGAGTATACATGCCGGTCTGGGTCATACCCATAAGCGCGCCGACAGGATTGGAGTCGAGAATATCGAGCAACTGCTGGTCAGCAAGAATATCCTCGGCGCGCTTTCGCTGATACTCGAACATATTCTGAGCGTCGGCCATCTGTTGCGGCGTAGCGGCTTCATATCCCTCGTTGAAAGCTGTATCCACTTCGTCCTGAGCGGAGTCTGCCTCGGTTTGAGGCTCCTGCTTTCTGGACGCGTCAGCAAGATTGTATCCCCGCGCCTTGGTCAAGGCCGCTGCGTATTCTATGATTGCTCTCTGTTGCTCTTGGCTATGGCCGTTCACTTTCACCATCGACAAGACGGTTTGTGCAAGCGCTTCGTCTTCCGAGGTGTCTATCTGTTCCTTGATCGCGGCCCATTTATCGGAAGAGAACTGCTGAGCTCCCTCGCTGTCTTTTTTGCGCAGACTACTGTTGGCATGCGCTCTCGCGATAGGATAGCCGGCCGTCTTTATCCCTGAAACAAAGCCCCCGAAAAGCCCGACACCCAAAACAATGTCTATCTGTTGTTCGGCGTCTACGAGGTCCGAGAGTTTGTTATCTCCGGTGAATATCGAATTGAGAACTATTCCGGCTTCTTCTTCCATTACCTCGCCAATGGTGCCATTCCACTGCGCCCGCGATTCAATATTGGCGATGCCCTTGGCCCAGTCGCTGGCCTTGATATTATTCACCATCCGGCTGACATTGTCCATCACCTTACCGGCACCAAGCTTGCGGGCGCCCTTATCCACTCCGCGCCATATTCCTTTTCTGATGGCTCCGAAGTGCGAGCCGAGCAGCTCCGTGTAGTTCTCGATTATGCTTGAAGCTTCCCCTTTATATATAGCCATAGGAAGGCTTTCACCACCCACGAACCCTATTTTTCCATCGTGCTCAGTTATCTCGCCACGATGGCGATTGCGTATATCAGCTATTGTCCTCGGGGCTTGCAACGAATTGGACAACACAGCTGCTTCCGCCACGTCTCCGGCGACCGAGGCGGCTATCCTTTTCAGTGCGGTTGTTCCGAATTTCTTTGTCAGGGCACGCCCAAGGCCCGACGCGGGGTTGAGAGCCATCTGAATCATAAATGGCAACATCTCGCCCGTGACCTTTCCGGCAGTATATCCGTGAGGCAACTTGACACTCGAAGATGCATCTTGATTCAGCATCGCCGCATAAACCAGGTTCAACTCCGAGTCAGTGAGCTCCACACCTTTATCAACCTTATCCTTGATAATGTCAAGCCGCTCTGCATTGTGCAGCGACATCACGCCTGACAGGTAGGTGTCTGCGCTTTCAGCAACATCCGTCAAACCTCGTGTTATATTTTTGGCATTATTCTTAACATCAAAGAACCCGCCCATGAAGCCCCCTGACTGTTTCAGGTCGCGCCCGGCATCAAGTGTGCGCTTAGCCTCGGACAACATGTCGTTCTCGGCAAGAAGATCTTTAATCTCTTTATCGCGCTCAGTCAAATTTTGCTCAGGCGTTGGTGCGTTTGCGGTTACACCTCTGTTGACGGCACCTCCAAAAGTTCTGACAAATTTATCCCAACCAGTATCGCCTGCGCGCTCACCGTACCTTTCAACTTCTCTCTCGGCATACAGTTCTTTCAGGCGCGCCTCGTTCTCTTTAAGACGATCAGCTATCATTTGCCTGTTGACATCCATGTCATTGCTGGGGTCCAGACCGGCCGCCTTCATGCGATTGTTAAACTCATACTGCGCCCGCGCCTCTTGCGCCTCCATATCGGCAAGATTTTTATCGGTCGTGCGGTCGCCCGTCGGCGTCAGGTAGGTTTTTCCCACTTTGCCGGTGCGGGAGTTGTAGGTGGGCTTGCCCTCGACCGCATGGAAGCCTGAATCACGGTTGTCTCGATAGTATTCCGAAACATTCTTCGTGCGCTCACGGCTCTGTTCAAGCATATCATCGGCCTGCTTCTGCATCTGGTGGAGCTGATGTGACATAGCAATCTTCTGCTGCGTCGTCGGCGTCCACGACTTTTGAGACTTATTCACAATGGGCTGACTGTATGTGCTGTATTTGTAGCCAAGTCTTTTGTTCCGGTCGTGAGCAACGGAAAGGTCCACATGGCCGTTAAAGTCTGTACCATCCTCATTCTTACCCTGCATATAGACCCGGACGGGAGCACCGGGGTGCGCCTCTGCCCATGCACCGAGACCACCGGCGGCATTGACTTCATCGGTCGTTACCGTGAAATCTTCACCACCACGGCGTAGCTTGAAGTATCGAGTAGCCGGTTTGGGGGCCGGTTCGGCCGATTGCGATGGCTGTGTCGCCCGTGCTGTTTGCGCAGGTTTTTCGTCAGCTTCGACCTTAAACAGCGCCCTCGAAAAATCTTCGTATGTATCGGGCAGCGGTGCGCCGTCTGCCTTGAAAGCATCGTATACTTCTTTTAGTGTTGCCATTTCAATATTGTATTTTTGAAGCATTAGACCATTTCTTATTTGACTTCGGCTTCGTCGAGTGACCTTTGCCCGTTTTGGTGGTAGTGGTAGTTGCAGACCCTTTGGACTTGCCTCGGCGATCCTTCTGCTCTCGTTGTGTCGTCGATTGCTGGGTACCCTCTTCCCATGTTCCATTATTGAGCGCATTTTGCCTCATAGCCTCATAGGAGCGAGCGTAATGCAGATTACCGTCGGAGTCATACCACGGATATTCACCCGGCTTACCCCCACCACCACCTCGACTGCCTGAGCCTATAGGACGACGGTAGTTATTTTTGTTGATACGCGACTGCCAATAAGCATCGGCGTAGTCGGCTTCGATCTTCTTGGCTCGGGCGGCAGCTTCCTGTTGGTTAATCCTGCCTTCCATAAGCTCCATACGGAGTTGAGCCATGGCGGCATCGCGGTCGGCCTTAGCCTGCGCCCGTGCATCTGCGGCCTCTTTATAGCGGTCGGTCAGTTTCTCGCGCTCTAAAGTGTGCTGCCAATTTCGATCATCACGCTCGTCCTCGGCATCCAGCCTCATGGCCCGCATAAAGCCGTCCATATACTGACGCTGGTTATCCTCTCGGTCTCTTTTGAGCTGATCGAAACGCTTCTTAGTTGTCGCCGTCATACCTTCTGAGGGGTCAAAAGCATTTGGGGCGTACTGCGTTGTGTGATATAGATTGCTCATTGCTGATATGCCTTCGCCGATGGCGGCGAAGATTGCCTCACGCTTCTGCTTCTTGCGTTCCTTTTCGAGTTCTTCGGGTGTCGGAGGCTTATACGGCGACATCTGCTGAAACATCTCGACGTAGGACAGTTTTTTCTTACCCTCAGGCGTCGTCTTCTGTGGCTCCGCAGTCGTCGCAGGTGATGTGACTACCTGACCCGCTTTAGGCGACCCTGCAATGTCCGGCGAAATAGCCGGAGGCACCGTTGCTGTTTGCACGGGCGTTCCCGTCGTCTTCGTTTTGTCCTCGCTCGTGCCGCTCCCCGGCAACGTCGTGGGCGCACCCTGCATAGAACTGTCGATAGCAGGGATGGCGGCCGCGATGGCCGGTCCCGTCGCAGTTCCTCTGCCTCGTGCTAATATTTCATCTATTGTTATTGCCATAGCGCTTATAGGATTCCCGCAATGTTCGAACCGGCTTTTACAACTCCTTGAGATGCTTGTGAAATTTGACCGGCTTTCCATTTCTCAATATCGTTGAGCTGCTGATCGATATTCGCATCTGTCTGCAAATATTGACCCTCGATTGCATCCTTGCGAGCCTCGCCGTTAACGGCAATATTGGTTGTCGCCGTGGCCAGAGCTTCATTATTGGCCGCTTTTGTTGCCGCCAGCGTCTCATCAGTGCCCCCCATGACAGCCTGAGTGCCGGCAGCCTGTCGGTTGCGGTTCCGGATGGATTCCTCTGTTCTGGACATGATTGCCTGTGCGTCGGCCCGCTGGGTCGCGTCTTCATTGTAGCGGCGGTCATACCAATCTTGGTTTTTCTTCCGCTGCTGCTCAAGATTCTGCTTATAACGTTTCATAGCTTTCGACGCAGAAAGGCCGCCGAAAATACTCCCGAAGGCTCCTAACCCTGCGCCGATAGCACCGCCGAGTATGCTCATATTCTGAAAGTGATTGGTTAAACTTAAATTACGTGGGCGAAGATACTGTATTATCTTTGTGGCAATCTTTAACTTTAACCGCATGGCAATAGGCAAAAAAACAGGAGGTCGACGCAAAGGCACGCCCAATAAGGCTACCACGCTGGGCAAGGAAGTCATCATTTCCCTGCTCTCCGACTATTCCAACAGCGGACTCATGACTTCCGACTTCATGGCTCTCGACCCAAAAGACAGACTCGTCATTGCCGAAAGACTCATGCAGTATACCATGCCCAAAATGCAGGCCACGGCCATTGACCTTACCACCGGCGACAAAGAAAAAACCATCGAAGACCGACTTGCTGAATTGGCCGGAGAGGAAGAATAGTCTACTCCACGTCCACTTTAGATAGCAACAGCCTGACATTGCGTAGGCAGCTTTTCGTGTTCAGTTGCTCGGAATTTCCTGATAGCTGCCGTAAGATTTTCTCAATCTTAATGGGATTTTATTTGAGGGAACTATAGGTTGGCTTGCATCTCACAGAGAAAGAAAGTATTTCTCTGTGATTATTATGTTAAAGTTATGCGGCAAAAATATCCTCTATATTTGTTTCCCATCTTTAAGTTTTTACTCACATGGCAAAAGGCAAATTGGAGTGTCAAAACGCCCGAATTTTGCGTTAACGAAAGTTAATGTAGACAGAAACCCCCTTAAACGGGAGTTTATGTATACAGAAACCCCGCTAAAACGGAGTTTATGTCGACAGAAACCCCCTAAAGTAAAGTAAAGGAAATAAAAGAAAATAATATAAAAGAATATACCCCCTAAATCCCCCTTGAGGGGACCGACGCGCTGACGCGCGGTGTGGGGGAATTTTAATAAATTGAAGATTTAATTTGACGGATCAAAAATCACGCCTCGTCAACTCGACAGAAACTTCTATCCGAATTTTGATTTTTCGAAAAGAAAAAAACCGGCGAAGCAAAATTGCCTCGTCGGTCGGAATTGGATGGAAGAAAAACAGGGGCCGTGACTTCAACCATCGGCCTTGCCGCCCGGCACAACAGAGAACCCTTTCCCCTTCATGCGCTCGTAGGTCTGCGAAAGCCCCTTGTCCTCGATGTCGATTTTGAATTGCACCATTGAGCGCATCGGTACGTCGGCAGGGACAAAAGACACCAGAGCCTGTATCACTTCGTCGATGTTATTGAAGCCGGTGTCCCTGACCTCGCCCAGCAACTTGCCGCGAAAATATGCGCCGGCGTGGATAAGATGCTTTGCCGAAAAACGGAACAACGAATCTTCAGGATCCTTCTTTTCGCTCTCCGTTGCAGTGAAGAAAATCAAGTCGACCACCTTCTCGTTCAGCCTCCATGCCGGTGAGAAGTCGATTTTGAGGTAGCCGCGAGTTACCTTATGGCCGCTTGCGTGGTTCATGGCAAACGCCACTTCGCTAATGGTCGCTCCGCAATCATTCTGCGCCACTGTCCCCCATGTGTGGCGGAACGTGTAGACGCAATAGCGGTCATCCCCTGTTATGCCTATGCTCTCGCAAATCTTCTTGATCCCGCTGTTGGCATTACTGCCGAGACTGTCGGAGTTGCGGTAGCGTTCATGGAAGCTGAACAAGTACGGATCATCATCGCCGGTGGCGTACTTCTCAAACAACGGCAACAGGATTGACGGCACCCGCATTTCGAGGTATGCGTTATCGGCTCTGAATTTCTTTGTCTTTGCTCGCTTGTAGTGTATGATGCCGTCGTAGTAGTCGGTCTTCCTCAGATTGTAGAGATCAACAGTGTTGATGCCGGCGAGGCAAAACACCATCATGGCGACATCGCGGCCGATCTCTTCCAACGGCGCTTTCATCTTGCTCTCGGGAATAGGCGCTGCAAAGAAAGCCCTCGCCGCCTGTGGCGTGATGGCAAGTTTCTCCGGCCGGTCAGCTTCGGGAATTTTAACCTTCGGCCACGGATTAGTCTTGATTCTGATGATGCCGTTGTCGTAGTCGTTATACTCCAGCATAGCAGCCTTGAAAATCTGACGCAGGCAAATCGGATACATCTCCTTTGCTCTCGCAGTGGATTCAAGAGATTTTATCCACTCGTTGACAAAGTTCGACGTTAGTTGCGAGAACATGATAGACGTTGAGCCCGCATGGCGCTCCAGATGATTCAGCGCCATTTCGTAGTTCCGGGCATTGCGTTTCTGACCACGCTCTACCATGCGGTCAATGTGGGTTCGGACATAGTCACTGAAGCTGATGTCGGCCTCACCTGATTTCAGGAAGTTCACAACGTCGCCAACGCTCCAATGCTCGATGTCGATCTTGTTCAACTTCTCCACATACTCGATTATCCTGCGGGAGCAGTACTGCATCACATAGGGATCCTCAATCTCGCCTGAGCGAGACAGGACACTATCACTGACAAACTTGTCTGTCGGGATGTAGGCCAATTTCCGACGATGGGCAACCCGAATATACACCGGGTAAAAACCATCCTTTCGCTTGGCCTTGACGATAGCTTTGAAAGTAGCCATGTTCCAATAGGTTTAATTAGTTATCAATATAGTATTCTGCTCATGTTTAGGTAAGATATTGAAAACAAGATTATTCCTTTGGGAAACGACTTGGGAAACGCAGGGAAACATAACCTCGGAAATCGGGAAACTTTCGGGAAACATTTCCGTATAAGCTGCGCGGAAACCGCGTAAACTCGTGTCAAAATAATTGGCGGTAGACTCTGATTTTCAAGAGCCTACCGCCTAATTATTTGATAATTAAACTATTAGCCTCTTATTCGATGGCAGCCTGCGCCGCGGCTACACGGGCGATAGGTACGCGGAAGGGCGAGCAGCTGACGTAGTTCATGCCGAGTTTGGCACAGAACTTGACACTGGAGGGCTCGCCTCCGTGTTCGCCACAGATACCTACCTTGAGGTCAGGACGGGTCGCACGGCCTTTCTCAACGCCCATTCTTACGAGCTGACCTACACCGGCCTGATCGAGAACTTCGAAGGGATCGACTTTGATAATACCGTGTTCCTTGTAGTATTTGAGGAACTTGGGTGCGTCGTCGCGCGAGAAACCGAAAGTCATCTGGGTGAGGTCATTGGTTCCGAACGAGAAGAACTCTGCAACTTCAGCAATCTCGTTGGCAGTCAGAGCTGCGCGCGGAACTTCGATCATTGTGCCGACTTTGTAGATTACGCTGTCGCCTTTTTCCTCGAATACTTTGGCAGCTGTGGTATTGATTACGTTTGCCTGATTCTGAATCTCCTTGAGCGAACCTACCAGAGGAATCATGATTTCGGGATGAACGTCTATGCCGCGCTGCTTGCAGGCGATAGCAGCCTCGATGATGGCGCGGGTCTGCATCTCGGTTATCTCGGGATAGGTTATGCCGAGACGGCAGCCACGGTGACCGAGCATGGGGTTGAACTCTTCGAGCGAGTCAACTTTAGCCTTCACCTCGGCGAGAGTGATGCCCATCTCGTCGGCAAGCTCTTTCTGGGTAGCTGTCTGATGAGGCACGAACTCGTGCAGAGGGGGATCGAGAAGACGGATTGTCACACCGAAGCCATCCATTGCCTCGAAGATGCCTTCGAAGTCTCCGCGCTGCATGGGCAGAAGCTTTGTGAGAGCTTCGCGACGTCCCTGCTCGTCAGAGGCGAGAATCATCTCGCGGACGGCCTTGATACGGTCGCCTTCGAAGAACATGTGCTCAGTGCGGCAGAGACCGATACCCTGAGCGCCGAATGTGCGGGCCTGACGGGCATCGCGCGGAGTGTCGGCATTGGTGCGGACAAGAGTCTTGGTGTATTTGGCAGCGAGGTTCATGATAGCGCCGAAGTCACCGTCGAGTTCGGGCTCGGTTGTCGGAACCTGACCGTCGTAAACGTCGCCGGTCGAACCATTGAGCGAAATCCAGTCACCTTCGTGATAGAGTTTGCCACCCATTTCGACTGTGCGTGCCTCGTAGTCAACCTTGATCTCACCGGCGCCCGATACGCAGCACTTACCCATACCGCGGGCAACAACAGCAGCATGGCTTGTCATACCGCCGCGCATAGTCAGGATGCCCTGAGCGACGGCCATACCGCGAAGATCTTCGGGAGATGTCTCAATACGGACGAGAACGACTTTTTTCTTCTTCTCGGCCCATGATTCAGCGTCGTCGGCAAAGAATACGATCTGACCGGCAGCAGCGCCCGGGCTTGCGGGAAGACCTTTGGCAACGACTTTAGCGCGCTTGAGGGCATCCTTATCGAATACGGGGTGGAGAAGTTCGTCGAGCTTCTGCGGCTCCATGCGAAGCAGACAGGTCTTTTCGTCGATTACGCCTGCGCGGAGAAGGTCCATGGCGATCTTCACCATAGCGGCGCCTGTGCGCTTACCGTTACGGGTCTGAAGCATCCAGAGCTTGCCGTCCTGAATGGTGAACTCCATGTCCTGCATATCTTTATAATAGTCTTCCAGACGACCGGCGATAGCAATGAGCTCGGCGGCGCATACGGGCATCGACTCTTCGAGCGAAGGATATTTCGATGCACGCTCTTCCTCGCTGATACCCTGAAGGGCAGCCCAACGGCGCGAACCCTCAACGGTGATCTGCTGGGGAGTGCGGATACCGGCAACCACATCCTCGCCCTGGGCGTTGATGAGGTATTCGCCGTTGAAAATGTTTTCACCGGTAGCAGCGTCGCGGCTGAAAGCAACGCCGGTGGCCGAATTGTTGCCCATGTTTCCGTAAACCATAGCCTGAACATTGACGGCAGTGCCCCACTCTTCAGGAATCTGGTTCATGCGGCGATAGAGGATGGCACGCTCGTTCATCCAGCTGTCGAAAACAGCGCAGATACCGCCCCAAAGCTGATCCCATGCATCTTCAGGGAAATCTTTGCCGGTGTAATCCTTGACAGCACCCTTGAAGAGCTTGACAAGCTTTTTGAGATCCTCGACATCGAGGTCGGTATCGAACTTGACTCCTTTTTCTTCTTTGATTTTCTCGATGATAGCCTCAAAGGGATCAATTTCTGTTTTGGTCTTAGGCTTCATGCCGAGAACGACATCGCCATACATCTGGACAAAACGGCGATAGCTGTCCCAGGCGAAACGCGGATTGCCGCTCTTCTCAGAAAGAGACTCGACAGTTGCGTCGTTCATACCGAGGTTGAGCACGGTGTCCATCATACCGGGCATCGATGCACGTGCGCCGGAACGTACCGATACGAGCAGCGGATTCTTCGGATCGTTGAAAGTCTTGCCGGTCAGGGCTTCGACATGAGATATAGCTTTGCGGACATCGTCGTTGATCAGACGGACAACTTCGTCGCGACCGCTGGCGGTGTACTGGTTACATACTTCTGTGGTGATAGTAAAACCGGGAGGCACAGGCATACCCAGCAGATTCATCTCGGCGAGGTTTGCGCCCTTACCTCCAAGGAGGTTTCGCATTTCGGCATTGCCTTCGGCCTTACCGTCGCCAAACGTATAGACTCTTTTCATGTGTTGATATATAGGGTTAGTAATTAGACGTTTACAACAACTCCGCGTAAGCAGTCAGCGAAGCGATGCAAAGTTAGCAATTTTATAGAAACAGAGAAAATTTTCTACCGTCTTTTTGAATTTGACGCTTCATAATAAGCTGCACAATAATCTGAATACAGTATTTTCGCAATTCTTTCGTATATTTGCTGTATAGAAAGATACTATGCAAGATTTTCTCTGGACAATTATCGGATGGATATGCAAAGGCGTCTCTGTGATGGCTCTTCTGGTCCTCATCATCGGCGTATGTCATGTCATTAAATTTTTAGTGACAAACGGCAATAGAAAATGGCACTATTACGAGCCGGATAAGCCGTGGAAGGGAGGGTATTGGGCGCCTCTATTACCGGATTACCCGCCTTACAATGAGTATGAATGGAATCCTGAGACATGCCGCCATGAACATAAGGTTACCGGCGAACCGCTTTATGATTGTAAACAGCCGATGAGACTGTCTAATAAGAAGGCTGAAAAAATCGAATGGGATTGGGACGCGCTGGGTATGCCCGACGAAAAGCCGATCATTTTGCCTCCGCCAAAGACGAAAAAACGGCCGGAATGGTTGCGATTTCTGCTCGAAGAAAATATCGCGTCACTTGTCGAAAAGCGAAGACGTCGGAAACAGGCCAAAACGCGAGAACAGGAAAATTTTAAGCCTTAAAGAAATTTGGGGCGTATACTTTGCTTATTTCGCGAGTTTTTACGACTTTTGCAGTGACAGGAAAAAGAACTAACCCTTAAAAAGATATATTTCCATGAACACAACACGGCTAATTGAATGTGTGCCGAATTTTTCAGAAGGGCGCGATCGCGCTGTTATCAAACAGATTACCGATGCGATTGAATCGGTAGAAGGCGTGCGTCTTCTCGATGTAGACCCCGGCGAAGCCACCAACAGGACTGTAGTAACTTTCGTAGGCGATCCCGAATCGGTTCAGGAAGCTGCATTCCGTGGCGTCAGGAAAGCTGCTGAACTTATCGACATGAGCCGCCATCATGGCGCTCACCCGCGCATGGGCGCTACTGACGTCTGCCCTCTGATTCCGGTCAGCGGCGTTACCCTCGAAGAGGCCGCCGAAATGGCCCGCAACCTCGGACGTCGTATTGCCGACGAACTGAATATACCCGTTTATGCATACGAGGCTTCGGCTCTCAAATCCGGGCGTAAGAATCTCGCAGTCTGCCGCCGAGGCGAATATGAAGGTCTGGCCGAGCGATTCGGTGGTGAAGACGGGCCTGACTTCGGCAACCGCCCGTGGGACGATGCTGCCGCCCGGACGGGTGCGACAGCTGTCGGTGCCCGCGATTTCCTTATCGCCGTTAATTATAACCTCAACACAACTTCAACGAGGCGCGCCAACGCTATCGCTTTCGACGTGCGTGAAAAAGGACGTCCGAAGCGCCAGGGTCCGAAAGTCAACGATCCGGTTGTCAAGGACGAAAACGGAAAGACAGTCATGATACCCGGCACTCTCAAAGGCACCAAGGCAATCGGATGGTTCATTGATGAATACGGCATTGCACAGGTGTCGATGAACATCACCGACATACGCACAACCCCGCTCCACGTTGCTTTCGACGAAGTGTGTCGGGCTGCCTCAGAACGTGGTATACGTGTGACCGGCACAGAGATCGTAGGTCTCATCCCGAAAAGCTGTCTGATCGATGCCGGACGTTATTTCCTCGCCAAACAGCAGCGCTCGGCCGGCATCTCCGAAGAAGCCATCATAAACATCGCAATAAAGTCGATGGGTCTCGACGACCTCAAGGAATTCAATCCCCGCGAAAAAGTGATCGAATATATCCTTGAAGACGCCAAGCCGCGCGGCAAACGCCTTGTCGACATGACACTGACCGAATTTGCCGAGGAAACCGCCTCGGAATCTCCCGCTCCCGGCGGTGGTTCCATAGCTGCCTATATGGGAGCACTCGGAGCTGCGCTTTCGACAATGGTTGCCAATCTTTCGGCGCATAAACCGGGCTGGGACGACAGATGGAAGGAATTCAGCGACTATGCCGAACGGGGTCATGCGCTGATGACCAAACTGCTCGCACTTGTTGACGAAGACACCGCAGCTTTCAATAAAATTATGGCAGTGTTCTCTATGCCGAAATCAACTCCCGAAGAAAAAGCAGCGCGCGCAGAAGCATTGGAAACAGCCACACTCTATGCCACTGAAGTTCCCCTCCGCACAATGGAGGCTTCATACGATGTATTCGACTATGCCGAAGCTATGGCCCGGGAAGGCAATCCGGCCTCTGTCAGCGATGCGGCCGTCGGAGCACTTGCCGCCAGAGCGGCTGTTGTGGGTGCACTTCTTAATGTAAGGATAAACGCCGCCGGACTGAAGAATCGCGAGAATGCCGAAAAACTGCTGACACGCGCCGATGAAATCGACAAAAAGTCAGAAGCCAGAGTTGCGACAGTTCTCGAAATAGCCAATTCAAAAATCAAATAAAGTATCCCATATATGACTAAAGAAGAATTCCGCGCCGTAGTTGCCGAGGGAATCCCCTCGAAACTGCCCGCGCCCAAGCCCCGCGATCCTGAAATCAACCATGCTCCGCGTCGCAAAGATATTCTCAGCGACGAAGAGAAGAAACTGGCCCTTCGCAACGCACTGCGCTATTTTCCCAAAGAGCTTCACAAAGAACTTGCTCCCGAGTTTGCGCAGGAGTTAGCCGACTATGGCCGGATTTATATGTATCGGCTGCGCCCCGACTACGAAATGAAAGCCCGTCCTATCGACTGGTATCCCGCACGCACACCTCAGGCTGCCGCGATCATGCTCATGATCCAGAACAACCTCGACAAGGCTGTCGCACAACATCCTCATGAACTTATCACCTATGGAGGCAACGGTGCCGTCTTCCAGAACTGGGCTCAGTATCGCCTTGTTATGAAGTATCTCTCTGAGATGACCGAGAACCAGACTCTGGTAATGTATTCTGGGCATCCTCTGGGCCTGTTCCCGAGCCATCCCGATGCTCCGCGCGTTGTTGTCACAAACGGCATGGTCATTCCCAATCATTCGAAACCCGACGACTGGGAGCGTATGAATGCCTTAGGAGTGTCACAATACGGCCAGATGACTGCCGGCTCATATATGTATATCGGCCCGCAGGGCATTGTTCACGGAACGACAATCACTGTAATGAATGCCGCCCGCCGCAAGCGCCACAGCGATGACATCGGCGGAATCCTGTTCGTTTCGAGCGGACTCGGAGGTATGAGCGGCGCCCAGCCCAAGGCCGGCGACATTGCCGGAGTTGTCAGCATCGTTGCCGAGATTAACCCCAAAGCCGTCACTAAGCGCTACGAACAGGGCTGGGTCGACGAGGTTTACACCGAACTTGACCCGCTGCTGGAGCGCGCCCGCAAGGCTGTGGCAGCCCGAGAGGCTGTCTCTCTGGCATATCAGGGCAACGTCGTAGACCTCTGGGAACGTCTGGCCGAGACACCCGACCTGACCGTCGATCTCGGCAGCGACCAGACTTCGCTCCATAACGCGCTCGCAGGCGGTTACTATCCTGTCGGCTACAGCTACGAAGAGGCCAACCGCATGATGGCCGAGGAGCCGGAACGCTTTGCCGAAGCTGTCGATGAATCACTTCGCCGTCAGGTCAAGGCAATAAATACCATTGCAGAGCGCGGAATGTATTTCTTTGACTACGGCAATGCCTTCCTACTGAAGTCATCACAGGCCGGAGCCGACATCATGGCCTCCGACGGGTCTGACAGATTCCGCTATCCTTCATATGTCCAGGATATCATGGGCCCCATGTTCTTCGACTATGGTTTCGGCCCGTTCCGCTGGGTATGCACTTCAGGCGATCCCGAAGATCTCGCGCTGACCGACCGGCTGGCAGCTGAGGTTCTTGAAAGAGAACTTGCCGAGGCACCCGATGACATCCGCGGTCAGCTTGCCGACAATCTCCACTGGATCCGCGAAGCCGGCAAAAACAAGATGGTAGTAGGTTCACAGGCCCGCATTCTCTATGCCGACTCAAAAGGCCGCACAAATATTGCCCTGGAATTTAACAAAGCCGTCAAAGACGGTCGTCTGAAAGCACCGGTTGTTCTGGGGCGCGACCACCACGACGTCAGCGGCACCGATTCTCCCTACCGCGAGACATCCAACATCTACGACGGCTCGCAGTTCTGCGCCGATATGGCAGTCCACAACGTCATCGGCGACGCTATGCGCGGTGCAACGTGGGTATCACTCCACAACGGCGGCGGAGTCGGATGGGGAGAAGTAATAAACGGCGGCTTCGGCATGGTTGTCGACGGTTCCGACGCTTCGGAACGCCATATCCGCGAGATGCTTCTCTGGGATGTCAACAACGGAATCTCTCGCCGTGCATGGGCCCGCAACAGCGGTTCCATCGACGCCATCAAGCGTGAAATGGCCCGTACCCCCGGACTTGAAGTCACCCTCCCCAACTTTGTTGACGACGAAATCATTGAAACCTCAATTAAAAAATAAAGCAATGGAAATCCATCATATATCGCCCGAATGGCTCACACTCGACAAAGTCGAGGAAATCATTGAATCAGGTGCAAAACTCGTGCTCAGCGAGGAATCGCGCAAACGCATCAGCCGTTGCCGCGAATTCCTCGACAACAAAATGAAAACCCAGAGCGAACCTATCTACGGCATCACAACCGGTTTCGGCTCACTCTGCAACATCTCTATCTCCGAAGACCAGCTTCAGGCTCTTCAGAAAAATCTTGTCATGAGCCATTCGTGCGGCACGGGCGAACTCGTCGCCCCCGCAATCGTAAAGCTCATGCTCCTGACAAAGATACAAAGCCTCAGCTACGGTAATTCGGGTGTGCAGCTCGCCACCGTAGAGCGCCTCGTCGAATTCTTCAACCGCGACATTATCCCCGTTGTATTTGCGCAGGGTTCTCTCGGTGCATCCGGCGATCTCTCGCCGCTGGCAAATATGTGTCTTCCGATTCTCGGCCTCGGGGAAGTATATTATAAAGGAGAGCGCCGTCCCGCTTCGGAAGTGCTTGCTGAAGAAGGTCTCGAACCGCTTACTCTAATGTCGAAAGAAGGCCTCGCTCTTCTCAACGGCACCCAGTTCATGAGTTCTCACGCTGTTTATGCTCTCATCCGTGCGCGCCGTCTGAGCCGCTTTGCCGATAAGGTAGCCTCACTTTCACTCGACGCATTCAACGGCCGCATTGACCCGTTCGACGACCGGATTCAGGAAGTCCGTCCGCATCCGGGACAGCTCGCGACCGCTCGTGCGGTACGCGGATGGCTCGAAGGTTCGGAACTCATCAACCAGCCCGACAAAGCCGTTCAGGATCCCTACAGCTTCCGCTGTGTTCCGCAGGTTCACGGCGCTGTCAAGGATACCCTCGAGAATGTTTCGCGCACGATCGAAATCGAAATCAACTCTGCCACCGATAATCCTACGATATTCCCCGACGACGACCTCATTATCTCGGCAGGCAATTTCCACGGTGAACCCATCGCAATGCCAATGGATTTCCTTGCAGTGGCAATGAGCGAACTCGCCAACATTTCGGAAAGACGAACCTACAAGCTCATCAGCGGACAACGCAATCTGCCCTCATTCCTCGTGGCAACCCCCGGCGTAAACTCCGGCTTCATGATTCCCCAGTATACCGCAGCTTCTATCGTCAACCAGAGCAAAGGTCTCTGCTGGCCATGCTCTTGCGACTCAATTCCTTCGAGTCAGGGACAGGAAGACCATGTTTCTATGGGAGCCAATGCCGCCACCAAACTCGTGCGCGTTGTCGACAACACCGAGCGCGTTCTCGCAATTGAGATGCTCAACGCCGCTCAGGCACTGGAATTCCGCCGTCCTCTCAAAACATCGCCCAAACTCGAGGAATTTGTCAAGGAGTACCGCGAATTCGGCGTTCCGTTCGTAGTCAACGACATGGTGATGTATCCGCTCATTGCCAAGAGTGTTGAATTTGTCCGCGCTCAACGCTGATGCTACTCGTCCGCAATATATCAAGCCTGCTGGGAGTCTCAATGACTCCCCGCAAGGCTTTGCGCAGCGCAGATCTCGCCAACCCCTATGAGCTTCGCGATGCGTGGCTGCTAATTGATGACGATAAGGGTGTTATAGCAGAGTTCGGCAAAGGCCCCGAACCCGCGTTCGAAGGCACTGTCGTAGATGCCGGAGGTGGAATAGTTCTCCCCTCATTCTGCGACAGCCACACCCATATCGTTTATGCCGGTAGCCGCGACGGAGAGTTTCTTGACAAGATCAAAGGTCTCAGCTACGAGCAGATTGCTGCAAATGGCGGAGGGATTCTAAATTCGGCAGACCTTCTTGCCGTTACTTCTGAAGATGAGCTTTACCGTCAGGCACTCGGTCGGCTCAATGAAGTGATAGCCAAAGGCACCGGTGCAATCGAGATCAAGAGTGGATATGGTCTTTCGCTCGAAAGCGAGTTGAAAATGCTTCGCGTCATTGCCCGTCTGCGCGAATCAACTCCGGCAATTGTCAGATCAACGTTCCTCGGAGCACACGCAGTCGGACGCGCATATACAGGACGCCAGGCTGAATATGTCGATATGCTCGTCAATGACATGCTCCCGGCCGTTGCAGCCGAAGGTCTGGCTGATTTTGTCGATGTGTTCTGCGACCGCGGATTCTTCACCGTCGAAGAGACCGACCGCATACTTGAGGCTGCCTCGCGGTACGGGCTCCGTCCGAAAATCCATGCCAACGAGCTCGACAACTCCGGAGGGGTTCAGGTAGGTATCAAGCATGGCGCACTTTCCGTGGATCATCTCGAACGAGCCGGCGAAGCAGAGGTCGACGCGCTTGCGCAAAGCAATACCGTGGCTACATGTCTTCCCGGAGCATCATTCTTCCTGTCGATGCCTTACGCGCCTGCGCGGGCTATGGTCGATGCCGGAGTAGCTGTAGCGCTGGCGAGCGACTATAATCCCGGTTCGTCCCCATCAGGCGACATGAAAATGGTTGTCTCGCTCGGCTGTATCAAAATGAAGCTTCTTCCTGCCGAAGCAATAAATGCCGCCACGGTCAATGGTGCGGCTGCAATGGGAGTTGCCGACATCTGCGGCACACTTGCTCCCGGCATGAAAGCGAATTTCATAATAACATACCCGATTCCATCGCTGGCGTTCCTCCCCTACGCATATACATCGCCCACGATAGCGGCCGTATACCTCGCAGGACATAAGGTATCGTAATTCCAGCATATAACCTCTTTGACAACGCGGACACACTAAGTTGCAGCCCGCGTTGTCGCATATTACTCAAATTTGCCGGGAACCGATAAATGCGGTAACTTTGCAGCCGATTATGACTATTGAACGTTTTCGTCTGCTGCTGAAACCGTGGATGCTTCCGATTTCAATGATAATCGGAGCAATTTTCCACAATTATATGGAAGCTATAGCATGGCTGGCTCCCTGGCTTATATTCGCGATGCTGCTTATAACATTCTGCCGCATCAGACCGCGCGAAATTCATGTCACACCTCTGTCGTGGATGCTTCTTGCTGTTCAGCTCGGCGGAGCCGGTCTGGGCTATGCACTCTGCTGCCCAATGGGAGAAGCGATAGCACAAGGGGTTTTTATCTGTATTTTCTGTCCTACAGCAACAGCTGCCCCGGTAATCACGGGCATGCTTGGCGGAAGCATCCCACGTCTTGTAACGTTCTCAATCGTCAGCAATATAGCAGTTGCAATTCTCGCGCCCCCGGCATTCGCATTACTCGGTGCAGAAACGTCGATGACAATGCTCCAGAGCACAATGCTGATTGCCCGGCGGGTTGTGCCGCTTATAATAGCTCCACTTTTTATCGCATTCTTCCTCGAACGCTTCTCACCGAAAATCCATCATAAAATCAGCGAAAACCAGGGGTTGTCGTTCTATCTTTGGGCGTGCTCACTTGTTCTGACCGTGGGCCGTTCAGTCAGCTTCATTATTTCCGAGCCGGCATCTATGATACCGACAATGATAGGACTTGCAGTTCTTTCAGCGGTGGCCTGCGGCATACAGTTTGCGGCCGGACACTGGATTGGCAAACGTTATGGCGACCAGATATCCGGAACCCAGGGACTCGGACAGAAGAATACAGTGCTCGCAATCTGGATGGCTCTGACTTATCTCAATCCTGTGGCATCAGTGGCACCTGCTGCCTACGTAGCCTGGCAAAATACTTTCAACTCTCTGCAATTATATTTCAAAACACGCCGCGACATCCAACAGTCTTGACCTCTCATTGGTTAATAGTGTAGTAGCAACTATTTATTCAGGTCTATGACTAATGACAGTATGTATGAGATTCTCATGAATCTCCCCGCCTTTCGGGGCATAACCTACAATAAGGTCTCACAAATAGTCGAGAAGGCTAAATTCCATTTCCTACGCTTCTCTCCCGGCAACATTATAGTTGACGAAGGTGAAGAATGCACTTTTGTTAAATTTATCATCAAGGGTGCGGCTAAAATATCTATAATTGATAAGGCAAAACGCTTTTCAGTAGAACAGACACTCACGGCTCCCTCTATGATTTCACCCGATTTTCTTTTCGGAAGAATAACCCGATACCCCGGCAGAGTCGTCGCACAAGGAGCCGAAGACTGCGGTATAGTGCAGATTTCGAAAAATGATTACATGCAGCTTCTGGCGGGCGACGAAATTCTGATTCTGAATATGCTGAACATGCTTTCTATGAATTCACAACAAGGGCTGTGGGGAGCCTTGGCTATTTCGAACGGCTCTTTGGAGAGGCGCATAGCCAGTTGGATCATTGCATTGACTCAGAACGACGCTACAGACATCGTCATTCATGCCGGCCAAGATGATTTCTATCGCATATTCAGCACCGACAAAGAAATTTTTGACAAAACTATCGAATCAATGACACAGTGCAGCCTCATTGACAGTGAGCCGTTTACGCTTCGCATTAAATCACGCCGGGAGCTGCGCGATATGCTTTCATAATTTTTTTCGCAGGGTGGTGTCACTTTTTGTATGTTTCTTGCGACATACTTATAGCATCACATCTTAAACCCACAATGAAAGCAACACTTTTATTTGCCTCTGCCATCTTATGCGCCGTGTCAGCTCATGCCGCCGACGTAAAGGGACAAACCTACAACACTGTAGAAGAGCAGCCGGAGCCATACGCGACAATACGTATATTCGCTCTGACCGATACTGTCAAGCCGGTGACATACGGCACGACCAACGAATCAGGCTATTTCACGCTTCATGCGTCGCCGGGAAAATACCGTCTTAAAGCGCAGGCGGTCGTTCAGAAGACCTTGCAACGCGATTTCGAGCTGACATCTGACGGGATTGACTTCGGCCGGCTTGACTTCCAGCCCGACAATCTGCTCAGCGAGGTTACAGTGCAGGCTGCCAAACCTCTGGTAACACGTGAGATCGACCGCATCAGCTACGATGTCACCGAAGACGCCGACGCCCAGACATCGTCAGTCAGTGAGATTCTCTCAAAGGTGCCGATGGTCAATGTCGACGGAGAAGGCAATATAACAGTGCGCGGCAGCTCCAGTTTCAAGATTTACAAGAACGGACGTCCCAACAAGTCATTCTCGACAAACGCCAAAGAGCTGTTCAAGGCCATTCCTGCTTCGACCATCAAGAAAATCGAAGTCATAACTGATCCGGGTGCCCGCGAAGATGCCGAAGGTACTTCTGCAATCCTTAATATTGTTACGACCGACAACTCGACAATTCATGGAGCCATGCTGAACGTGAACCTCCATGCGTCGAGTCAGACTGATTTTGTCCCCACTCCATTCTTATGGGGAAGCGCCCAGCTCGGAAAATTTGTAGCGAGCGCCTACGGCGGTTACTGGCATTCCAACCGCGCAAACAGCAGAAGTCACAGCGAATCGGTTACAGATTACGTCCAGACCGGCAACCGCTTTGAAAGCCGCAACATAAACAGCGGGACAAACGACGGAGGATATGCCGGTATCGATATGTCGTTCGAACTTGATTCCCTGAATCTGTTTACTGCTGAATTCTCTTATAACCAATACGGAATGAAGGCCGACACGGAATCGTTCAACAAAATGTTCGGCAGCGATGGCAACGAATTATATTCATACCATACAACCGGATTCAGCCATGTATCTCCCTCAATATGGCTTGAAGGCGCTTTCAATTACCAGCATTCTACACGGCGTAAAGGTGAGCTGATCACTCTCAGCTATCAAATCTCAGGCAATACAAGCAAGACCAACAACCAGACGAACTATGTCGATGCCGTCAATATGCCGGTTGATTATACCCAGACAAACCTCCTGTCGCGGACACGTCAGATCGAACAGACAGCTCAGGCCGACTGGACACGTCCTTTCGGAGAGAAACACGTACTTGACGTCGGAGCAAAATATATCCACCGCTACAACCGAGCCAAATCCCATCAGGATTATGTCGGAGGCGAGGGTATTATTGACGATAACTTCAGTCATCTGACACAGGTTGCAGCTCTTTTTGCCGACTATCGGATAAAATTCGGCCGCTTCGGCGCCCGAGCAGGTCTGCGTTACGAATATTCGCGACTGTCGGCAAAATTCAACGACCCTGACAAGACCGATTTCAGCTCGAATCTGAATGATTTCGTGCCCAACGCCTCTTTCTCGTGGTCGCCCAACGACAAAAATACTTTCAAGGCAAGCTACGGAATGAGCATCTCGCGCCCCGGCATAGATTACCTCAATCCTACCGTCGTATCGTCACCTCTGTCGGTAAGCTATGGTAATCCTAACCTCGAAAGCGCCCGCAACAACTCGCTGAATCTTAACTATTCGTTCATGTCGGCGAAATTCTTCCTGGATGCTTCGGTAAACTACAGCTTTATCAACAATGACATGGCCGAGGTGACGACCGTCGACAACGATTTCATCACCAACACCTATGCCAACGGAATGCACACCCGAAACTGGTCAGTATCATTCTACGGCAGCTGGAATCCGACCGCGAAAACTTCATTCGGACTCAACGGCTCGTTCGGACAGGATCATCTGAGCCTCCGCACTACCGACTACAAATCCCTGACACGCTGGAACTATAATGTAATGCTGCGCTATACACAACATCTTCCCTGGAAACTGCGACTGTCAGTGTTCGGCGCCATATTCACCCAAGGAGCCAGCTCGCTTTATTATTACATGACATTCCCGAATCTGAGCAACTTCTACTACGCGGCAAATATTTCGCGCTCATTCCTCAAGGAAGACCGACTGACAGTAACGTTAGGCGTGCATAACCCCGGGCGGATGCATGGCACATACGAACAGCATACGGTCAATATGGACGCTCTGTCTGTCAGCCGCTCGACAAGCTACCGCCAGACAGCCTTTATGGTAAGAGTAGCATGGCGCTTCGGCTCGATGAGCGCTCAGGTAAAGACAATCGACAAGATCGTCAACGACGATGTCAGAGGCGCAAAATCAGCTCCTTCCCAATCCCAACAATAACAGCTTCCAGACATATAGTGACAAGAAGAATCGGTGAAACTCATTGCCGGTTCTTCTTTTTTCGCGATAATTCCGGCGTTTTTAGTAATTTTGCACTGATATGAGAGACGTAACAGACCTTACACTACTCGGGAATCAGAATACCCGATACGAAAATGAATATAATCCGGGCGTGCTTGAGACGTTCAACAATATGCATCCCGACCGCGATTATGTCGTAACATTCGACTGCCCTGAATTCACTTCGGTCTGCCCTAAGACCGGTCAGCCCGATTTCGGCAAGATAATAATCAACTATATTCCCGACGTGAAAATGGTTGAAAGCAAGTCGCTGAAACTCTATCTGTTCAGTTTCCGCAACCACGGAGCTTTCCACGAAGACTGCGTCAACATTATCCTCGATGATCTCGTGAAACTTATGTCACCGCGTTATATCGAGGTAATAGGAATATTCAATCCTCGCGGCGGCATCTCGATCTACCCTATGGCTACATACGCCACCGAACCATTCCGTGAACTCGAACGCCAGCGTCGTCTATCAGGATTTCATAACTCATGACTAAAGATTCTCTGATTGTATTATCGGGCGGAATGGACTCAGTCAGTCTGTTATACGTCTGTCGGGAAACGATTGCTCTTGCCGTCACTTTCGATTACGGCAGTAACCATGCCGGGCGCGAAATTGCCATGGCACGCGAAAACTGCCGCCGTCTCGGCATCGAGCACCTGGTGATTCCCCTCGACTTCATGTCGAAATATTTCAAATCGGCATTGCTCGAAGGTGCGGATGCGATACCTGACGCCGATTACGCTACCGAAAACATGACTGCGACCGTAGTTCCTTTCCGCAACGGCATCATGCTTTCCATTGCAGCCGGAATTGCCGAAAGCCGCGGTTTGAAGCGCGTTCTTATAGCTAATCATTCAGGAGACCACGCCATCTATCCTGATTGTCGTCCGGGGTTCATCAGCGCCATGTCGGAAGCGACCCGACGGGGAACATATCCCGGCATCGTTGTCGACGCGCCATTCACGAATCTGACAAAAGCCGATATCGCCCGTCAGGGCAGCGCAGCCGGCGCCGACTTCTCCCTTACATATTCATGCTACAAAGGAGGTGAACACCATTGCGGGAAGTGCGCGACATGCCGCGAACGTCGTCAGGCATTCGTCGACGCAGGTCTGCCCGACCCTACTGTCTACGATTGAGACAGAGTAAACCGGTGCTTAAGGGTAGTCGATGCTCCTACAAGTTCTTTGAAAGAACTGAGCATCGGCGAAATTTCGCCCCACGTGCCCGAAGGCCCTATATCCAAACAGCGTCGTCCTTCCTTTCGGTAAAGTTCATAAAGCCGGGCCGCTAACAGTCTCATGCCCTGCGCTTCGGCATGAAGACCGTTATCTCCCCAATAAACGATCTGCGATATGTCGTCTGAGACGTCGTTGATCAGGGCGGAAGCTATATCTGCGCCGTCAAGACTGACAACATAACCGCGCGTCTTCGTCAGCGGGGCTGTCGCGATCACTTCATCGAGTGACATAGCGAGAGGATATCCGCGCATCTTTCGGTTTTCGGCAATGACTTTGTATGCTCGTTCAAGAGATACAGACTCAAAAATCGCCCCCGACTTCTCGCTTTTATGAAGTCTATTGTTAGCCGATCCATGAATTATCGACTCATAAGGCCCGCGTGTCAGATCAAAATGGTTATTGACAAGGGCATCATCGCGCCACCCAGCGCATATGAACGCATATCGCAACATTGCATTATGCGATGCATCGAAAAATTCAGGGGGCAGAATTATGGTGGCTTCCATGCCTTTCAGGAAGCCCGTAAGCGAACCGACAGCTTCAATCAACGCTTCGGTTGTTAGTTTTTTCACGAAGTCGAATCCGCCGAAAGGAGCTGAGAAACCTGAGATGAGTCTTCCTTGACGCTCTCCGAAAATAATACCGCAGCGCGGTTTGTTATCAACTATGGAAAGATAGCGAATGGCATCAGCTTTCGCAGAATTAAATTCTGCGAAAGCTACACTATTATATACGTGCGAAAACATGGGGCCGAAAATGGCCGAATATTCCCGTGCAGAGACCTCGCTCGTTGTCATAAATCGGCAAGTCCGGCAATGGCTTCGACCGGCGATTCGGCATTGAAGACATAACTGCCTGCCACAAGAATGTCAGCCCCGGCAGCTGCGAGTTCACGTCCTGTTGTGAGGTTCACTCCGCCGTCTATTTCGATTTCAGCTTTTGAACCGCTATCGGCAATCAGTCGACGAAGGCGCATAAGCTTATTGAGAATCTGAGGAATGAATTTCTGGCCGCCGAAACCGGGATTGACACTCATAAGCAGAACCATGTCGACATCGCCGATAATATCGGTGAGCATTTCAACGGGAGTGGCGGGATTAAGTGTGACGCCTGCTTTCATTCCCGCATCATGAATTTCCTGGACTGTGCGGTGAAGATGCCGGCAAGCCTCAAAATGAACATTCATTATTTCGGCACCCGTATCGCGCACCTGTCTGACCCAGCGCTCCGGCTCGACGATCATCAGATGAACATCAAGCGGCTTGGTCACCAGATTCTGGATTGATTTCAGCACAGGGAAACCGAAAGAGATGTTAGGAACAAAGACTCCATCCATAACGTCGATATGGATATAGTCGGCACGACTGTTGTTCAGCATCTCGACATCGCGACCGAGGTTGGCGAAGTCGGCGGAAAGAAGTGAAGGCGATACTTTCATGATAATTCAGATTTATTGCGGGGCTTGAAAGCATTCCACAGAAGGAATGCAAGGCATATAACACCTATTGCAAGCCCGGCGTAGGTCAGATAATCGTTATATTTCTCAACTTGGGCAAACAGGTTCTCGATAGGCACAGTTTTACCGAGCCAATAACCTAATGCGGTAAGAACCACATTCCATATAAGAGCTCCGATTGTCGTGAACACGACGAATACTCCGATATTCATGCGGGCAATGCCGGCCGGGACAGAAATAAGCTGACGCACGACAGGCACGAGACGCCCGATAAGCGTCGACACTATTCCATGCTTGTTAAAGTATTCGTCAGCCTTGTCGACTTTAGCCCGATCAATCAGGCAAGCATGTCCCAGACGGCTGTCGGCAAAACGATAGACAAGCGGACGGCCGACCCAAAGGGCAAGATAATAGTTTATGAGAGCACCGCAAAGAGCTCCGGCTGTTGCAACCAAAGCCACTAAATACACATTCATGTCGCCGGTGGTACAGGCAAGATATGCAGCTGGTGGAACAACTACTTCACTGGGAAACGGAATAAACGAACTCTCCACTGTCATCAGCAGGAAAACAAGCCAATAGTCGGCATTGTCGACCACCCACTGGAAAAGCGCCGAAGCGTCGAAAATTGATAAAAGCATCATAGGGTTTACAATTTGGCGCAAAAGTAGCTATTTTCTCCCGAACATGGTTATAAATTGGCTAAAAAACTGAACTTGACGGGGGTTAGTTAGTAACAAGAGGTGAAAATGCTCATTTTCGACAAAGGCGGAAAGCCCTAAAATTGGCCTTTTCCACTAACAACATTTCCATTTTATTGTCCAAAAATCATGGCAACACTAAACGCTGTAATAGTCCCCGCCAAGGTTCTCAAAGGCGGCCGGCACAAAATCAGAATCTCAGTAGCACACAACGCAGAGACGCGCTACATAGTCACCAACATCATCATCGACTCCGACAAGGAGTTTAAGAACGGCGCCATAGTCAGGCGCGCTGACGCCGCGATTCTCAACACTAAGCTGCGCGGCATAATCCAGCGCTATCAGGACGTCGTCGACGAGCTTCCCTATGTCAGTATGCTTTCATGCGCCGAGTTGATCTGTCAGCTGAAAAATGCAGGCAATGATAGGTGCCGCACGATTGACTCTGTATTTAACGAGATGATGGAAAGCTCTAATATAAAACCGACGACACGCCATCAATATCAAATCATATGGAACGTTGTCAGTAAACTTATCGAGCAGAATTTACTTGTTGAGGCCATCAATCATGTGACAATACTGAATCTTGTGAATAAAATAAAAAAGAGGGGAGTGTCTGATTCCACACTCTACAACTATCTTATTTTTGTTAAGTCAATAATAAACTATGCAAAGAAACTCGGCTATGCGCAATATAAGGTCGATCCGTTCGTGGGGATACAAATGCCGCACACAGAACGACGCGACGCTTGGCTCACAACTGACGAGATAAAAAAAATCCGCGACCTTGATATCAAAAGAGACATACAGAGAACATACCGCGACATCTTCATGTTATCGTACTATCTCGGCGGCATAAACCTCGTCGATCTGGCTAAAATCAATTTTAATGAGCAGACAGGCACAATTAAGTATGTCAGGACCAAGACTGAGAACCGACCCAAAATTAACAAATATGTTGAGTTTGAAATTCCCGAAGAGGCAAAAGAGATTATTAATCGCCTAAAAGACAGAGATGGATTAGTCATAAAAAATTACAGGTATGTTACAAATTACATGAGGCAAGTGTTACGCTCAATAGCAGAGAAAACAAATATAAAGAAAATCATCTACTACTCGGCGCGAAAGTCGTTCGCCCAACACGCCTGTGAGCTCGGTGTGAGCAACGGCGTCATCGACTACATCCTCGGCCACAAGCTCGGCGGTGGCGGCTCGACGCTGTATTACTACATCTCTGTCACCCCCGCTCAGGCCACGGCGGCCATCAGGCTCGTTTTGGATAATCTGAAATAAACACTACCTTTGCCCCGTCTCGGCACAGCGTCCGAGGCGGAAATGTTTATGCGGCTCAGAGGTTGCGACAATTTCTGAGCCGTTTTGCATTTGGTGCAGTCAATTGTTTTGCTTATCTTTGCGCCATCAGTAAGTTCTTTCATTTGAGAGGTCTTATTGGTTTGACTTTGGCGAGGGGGTGGTTCCCCTCGCCTTTCTTAAATCCTTTAATCTCTGCTATCATGATCGTCTCCCCTCAACCCGACAACTCATTCGACAAGTACGACGAGCCGCGTCTCCACATGGAACAGCTCATGAAAGCCCGCCTCATCGAGTTCGACCTGTCGATGCGCATTCTCTGCCCGCTGGAAAAGGCGGGTATCAGGACACTTGGCGACCTCGTCAGCCGCACCCGAAAGGACTTGCGCCGTATCAGTCAGCTCGGCCGCCTATCCGTCGACACTATCGAGCGGTTCCTCGCCGACAACGGCCTCGCCCTGGCGCAATAGAAAAGAGGCTGTCTCGCGACAGCCCCGAAGCGCCTTACATCATCACTAAGTTACATCATCAGGGCGCTCCGGCATAGGTTACTGCCCAACGCTTAAAAAGTTCGAACAAATGTTAAGGGCCGCGTTTTCGCAACGTGACCCTTACTCTTGACTTACTATAACCTTAAAAATCTATACCCTTGCTTTTAGCTTTCGAGTCAGTAGTACAATCGAAATGAGCGAAATTATTAAGAGATACCAAAAGGCACCGACCCTGAACTTCTGCCACGCCGTCAGCTCCTTCTCCACGGGGTAAGGCTCGCGGATGGTGACGCTGTCGGTGGCTGTCTGATAGAGGGTGTCGACACGCTCGCGTATCTTGTAGTGGTCGCGGTATTTGGTGTAATAGACGGTGTCGCCCTTCTGGAACACGGCGACGCTGTCGCGCATCACGACGGAATCGACGCGCACCTTGGCCGAGTAGACGGTATCAGCCCGCAACGTGACGTTCTCGACGGGCACATACACCTTGCGGGTGCAGCCCGCGGCAAGAATCAGCAGACAGATGAGGCAGACGAGATGTTTCATATCCGCTCTCATATCTTTGCATATTCGGGGATGGCATCGAAGCAGGGGCACTCTTTGACGCGCTCCCACGGGTCGATGATGCCGTTGTGATTGGCGTCCTTGCTCGCTATGTCGCGATGGCCCATGATGGGGGCGCGCGGATAACGGCGGCGCAGATCTGTCAGCAATTCAACGAGCGCCAACTTCTGAGCGGCCGTGCGGTTGTCTATGCCGCGGCCCTTGCTGTCGATGCCGCCGATATAGCTGACGTTGATGATATGGGCGTTATGGTCTTTGACGCCATTGCTCGGCACGGCCTCGCTAAGGGTGTTGACGACATTGCCGTCAGGCTCGACGATATAGTGATAGCCGGGCACATTCCAGCCCAATCCTCCCGCGGCTTTCGAGCGGGTGTGATAGTCGACAACCTGGCGGGCTGTCTGATTCTGAGAGCCCGCCGTGCAGTGAACGATGATGGCGTCGATAGTGCGGCCCATGGTGAAGCCGAGGCTCGCCCATGTCGACGGGCCGACAATGCCGTCGGGGGTCAGGCCGTGGCGCATCTGCCACGCGCGGACGGCGCGCTCTGTGTCGGCGCCGAAGATGCCGTCGGCAGCTATGCCGAGTTTCTTTTGCAGGGCCGTGACGTCTGTGCCGCGGCTGCCTTTCTTGATAGTGTTCATTCCAGTTCGTGTTTGATGTCTGAGAGGTCTATGTCGAAATGGCGCTCTGTCTTGTCGACGAGAATCTTCTGCGCTATCTTCGCCCACTTGGCGTCGTTACAGCTGCTCTCGTTCTCGCATATAGACCATAGCTGCCAGAAGCAGATGGCGCCCGCGGCGACCTTTGTCATGTCTACGGGCAAGCCGTCGGTGATATAGCGCTGTATGAGGAACGCCATGATTATGAGCGCCCACGCTTTCATGACGGTCACGATGACCTTGCCGAAGTGCTGTGACTTGAATTTCTTGCCGTCCTTGCTGACCCTTTCGGGGTGAGCCTTGCGGGCGCGTTTCGAGAGCTGCCACGCTGTATAGCAGTCAGCGAAGATAATGAGAGTGCAGATGATGAGGTATGGCAGCGTCGGTTCGAGAATCGCTATGACAGCCCCCAACGCCGTGAACGCCCATCGCAGTGCTTCTGAGTAGTTGTTCATGCCGATATGCTTTAGTTATGAATAATCGAGATGAGCGACCCCAGTGAGGCACCTACGACTGAGCCGAGAGCGTCGGCGCCGATGTCGGCCCAGTCCCAACGGTTACCGACGGCGCACTTGTCGCCATACTCCTTGCCGACGCCGATGGCCATGCCCGCGATATATCCTGCAAGCCAAGAGTTGAGATAGCGGGCTCCGAGGGCCGACTCAAAGGCTGATGTCGCAAACGAGATGACGGCACACGCCGCGAAATGCTTTATTTTGTCACTGTGGAATTTCATTATTATCTGTTTTTAGCCAAAAATAGTCCAGGAAATGCCACATTCGACAAACTTCAGGAAAAATCAGGAATGCCAGATAGCCTAAAATACAGTTCTCTAAGTGGTTGCGTAAAAATCGAGATGACGCAAGCCATTTCGGCAAGCGCCATCTCAAAGGCGTATTGAAGCAATCACGGTTCTTCTTCCGGGCGTGCGGTCAGGTTCTCGATGGCGCGGGCTTTGCACTGCTCGATATAGGCGAGATAGTCGGTGTAGCCGTCGGCGGATTCTTTCTCGCGGGCAAACTGGATCTCCTGCCCGGTTGTGTAACGCTCGGCGATGAGACGCTCGGTTTCGGCGCGATACTGTTCCCGGGTGTAGGTGGGAGTGTCGTCGGCGCTGAGTTCTTCGAAGCTTTCGGCGGTGTCGCCGTTCAGCGCGGCGTGCAGGCTTCCGACGGCTCCCGTCGACAGGCGGCGCAGCTTCTTGCCGTCGCTGCTGCTCCATATTCCGTTGACTTTCTGTATCATGATTGAGAATTTAGAATTTAAAGTTTAAAATTGTCTTATGGTGTTGTGAATGATATGTTTTTTGCCGTTGCGGCGGTGAGGATCTGCTGCCACTGTGCGAGTTCTGCGGGTGTAAGCGCGGCAACAGCCGGGTTGGTGGTATCGCCTGTCAGCTTTGCGAAAGTGTCGGTATGGACTGTTACGGTGATGACGTTGGTGTGGGCTGTCGTGCGGTTCTCGACTAAGTAAGATATGCTGTCGGAAGATATAAGCGGGCTCTGGGCAAACGATATATTTCCATACAGCTCCTTTATTCTTACCGTCTCAAGTTTGAAACACCTGCTGAATGTTCCATACCAGGTACGTGTGTCGGAAACGTTTGATGGAGCTTTCATAACATTAATTATCTCCCTCAGCTTTTCGCAACCCGTAAAAGCGTCTCGGGTGTTTGGTTCAAGCTTAACTTCCGATGGATAATATTGAGGAAGCCTTACAACCTCAAGGATGCTATTCAAACTAAACAGATTATTTATCTGAACCCAATAAGCTCCTGAGGATGGCGGCAGATTCGTTCTGAACTGCGCAAATCCATAGCCCATGACCTTAATGTCATCCATTGTAACACCATTCGATGTGTACCTGTAAATATCCATCGCCTGCTGATACGTAATGTCGGTAAGGCCGTTCAGCTCAAAATAGCCGGTGCTTTCGTTGTATTGCCCGACAACTTGCTTTGTGCGAGGGTCAATACACGCATTGTTCCATAAGTCGATAAAGCTCTGTGGCGGGCGTGTCCATTTGGCATCCGCGGCCTCGATAGCCGATCTCTCCGCCGCAGTAACCTCTTTGAAGTCTGCGACAGTCTCATTCTCCAGCAAAATCTTCTGTGTCCAGAACTGATGGAAATTCGTCGGCTTCGCCTGAGTGAAGGAATTACCCCCCCCCACATAAGCTACTGATTTGCCGTTAGTTAATATTCTTATTGAAATCATAATGTAGAATTTAGAGTTGAGAATGTTCAATTGCCAACCTAATCTCAGGCAGTTGCAAATGAGATATTTTTTGCGCAGGCTGCTTCGAGCACTGCGGCCCATGCTGTTTTCTCGTCATCGGTCAGAGCAGCAGCGGCCTCGTTGGTTGTGTCGCCCGTGAGCTTCGCGAAGACATCGGCATGGACGGTGACAACCACAGGGCTTTCCGCCGTGATCGCCGTCGACGCATTGTCAACGAGATACTGCATTGTGGCCAATGACAGCTTGCTGTTGGTCTTCAAATCCAGATGTTTATTTAATCCCGATGCACGGAATTCTTTTATATTGACAGAACCTCTTAAAAACCGTGCGCAACTTGATGCGTCCATGTTACTAATGTTGAACGTGCCCTCAATCTTTGTCAAATTTGAGCAATTTGATATAAACCACGGTTGCTGTGAAATAACCTTAACATAACCTTTAGCCGATGCGTCAATAAATCGAATAGCCCTCAATTCATTCATTGACATAATGTCTACGTATGTATTGTAGTAATCTAGCGGAATCGGGAGCAGTGTCTTTATAGGGATGTTGATTAAAGAGATTATTTGGCATACGCTGAATCCGCTTGAATATTCCATTACAAGGATAGCCTCCTCATACGTCATCCATATTTCGTTGCCCATAAACGGATGCTCCGCGTCAGGAGCGTTCTCGGGGTCATACTTGCCGTAGACTGTGCCCGATACCTTCCACGCCGCGTTCCACTGGTCGATGAAAAGTCGCATCTTCGCCTTGTCGGTGAGATAGAGCCCGTCGGTGGTGTTGGTCTCGCTCTCGATAACTACGTCGGTGGTGGCGGCGAGTGTTTTCTGTTTCTTATCGAGCCAGTCGACGACAGTCTGCGAGGTGGGCAAGCCTCCCTTTCCGTATGTACCGCTGTCGGTCAGCCACAACAGCATGATAACGCTGTTTGTCTCGTTGGCGTGGGCGTAGGCGGCACAGAGGGCGCGCGCATTGGCGCTCGTCTTATACTCGCAGAAGACTGTTGCCGTCTGCGTCTCGGTGTCTGTAAACGTCAGGGTGTCGCCCACTCTGATGTCGTCGAAAGCGGGACCCGACCATGCGCCCGTGCCCGCTACTGCCTGCTGTAGCGTGATGGCGTGCTTCTTTGCCGCCACAACAACGAGGTCGGCCCCGTTCCAATGGTACAGGCCGCCGTCATTCTTGCAGAGATAGAGCTTGCCTGAGACAGGGACGCGGCCGACGCCGCTCGACGGGGACGCGCCGAAGCGGTCTTCGTCGGCGAAGTTGCCGTAGGCGGTGACGACACTTGCGTCGGTCTGAGCCTCTTCGCCGTAGTACATCAGGAAAAAGCGCTTTCTCGTCGGGTCATAGACGGCGCCATAGCCCGCGTCGGTCGACCCCGCGATGCCGCCCAACACGCTCGTCTGCTGAGTGGCGATGAGCGTGATGTCGTTTCTGACCTCCTTGAACTCGACGACGTCATCGAGCTCGGGCAGCTTGTCGTTGATGGCGCCGACGCCGCTCTTAGAGAGGATGAGCTCCCTGAGCTTCGAGAACGCCACGCGCTTGCCGCCGTGAATCTCGAAGTTGTCGGTATCGGCGACCTCGGTGACGATTGTCAGCTGGTCGATAGTCCGCGAGTTTGTCCGTATGGATGAGAGCACCGCGTTGATGATGCTCTGCTTTTCGTCGTTTGTTATTGCCATACTATTGAATTATGCGGTTAGTGGTTGATGAAATTGAACGGTAGGTGGTGTCGCTGACACGGCGCATGGCGACATGAGCGGCCTGTTCGAGAACGGGGTCGAGGTTAATAGACTGCTGTAGCGTCTGATTGAACACGAAGCTGTTCACGCCGTCGAGAAGCGTTGTCATCTCGGGCACGCTCGATTCCTTGCGCGAGTATTTCACGCCGTCGAAGTAGACATGAGTGCAGACGAGGATGCGGTTCAGCATCTCGCCGAACCACACGGGGACGCCGCTGCTGCCTCCCAGAGTGAACCGTTTCGTCGTCGATTCCAGCCCGAAGAGCTGCGCGATGTCGCTCTGCTGTGTGACGAACTGCTCGCTCTCGACGCCAAAGGCCCAGTTGCTGTCTTTGAAGCCGCCGGGCACGCGGAAATCGAAGTAATACTGCATCCCGTCGATGAAGAACACGGCGTCGGTGCGCTGCCGGTTGTTGTTCATCGAATACTGTATCTGGGTCGTATTGTCAAGTATGTTGGGGTCGTCAGTCACCCTGAAAGGCTCTGAGCGGCCGTGGCCGAAGACGGCGACGCTGTAGCAGCCCGGCGCCAGCGAGATGGTCGTGAAGTGCAGCGTCACGGCCTCGTTGATTTCCCATGTGTTGAAGATTATCGTCTGCATGGGCAGCTCGTGGCTCTTGGCCTCGTCGTAGATGTTGGCGTGCACCGACTGACCGGGCGCCGCGAACACCTCCAGAAGAATCTGGTCTGACGGCGCGAACGTCTGCATATATTCGCTATCGATGCCGTCGGCCTTGCGGTCGACGAAAAACAGCGGCGTGAATGGGCTGACTATCATATTTCGATTTCTTTGATGATAAGTTTATACTTGGCGGCCTCGGTGCGGGCGTATTTGACATCTACCTCTTTGAGGAATCCGCGGTAGGTCATCCCGCCGTCGGTTATCTCGATAATCTCGTCGGGATTGGCGATGTCGTCGACGGCGTCGGTGGTGAAGTCTATCGAGCCGCACGTTGCCAGCGGGGTATTCAGGGTGATGTCGGCCGACATGGCTACGCCCGCGATGGTGATGTCGCTGTTGCCCGCCGACGAGGCAAAGGCAAGATTGACGACCTTGCTCTGTATCCCGATATATCCCGCATTGGCGCGAACACACGCCAGCGGCGAGAAATCGGCGTTGAAAACCTGGTCTGACAGCGTCCCCGTCACCGCCGTTGTCCTGTCGGGAACGAGCGCGCCGTTCTGATTCTTGCAGAGCACGAAAAACACATCTTTGTCGCTGGTCGAGTCGGTGGTCTCCTTGCCGCGTTTCTGAACGGCGAACTCTATGCCGTAGCAGTCGGCGCGATACTTGCTCAGCAGCTGTAGCGTCTTGTCGGTGACGGTGCTGCCCGTCGAGTAGGTGTTGTTGAAGTTGAACTCGTCGCGGCCGTTGATGCTGTCGTAGTCCTTTTTGTCGTAGCCGATGGTGACAGATGAATAGATCGCGCCGCTGTCGACGCTGTATTTCACCTCGCGGCAATGGGGGATTTTCCTGACAGGCGCATCGGGGTTGAGCAACTCGGAGCGGTGCACGAAGTAGACCGTCTGTTTGTCCACTCCTACGCTGTCGGCCGTGCCCTCGTAGAGCGTCGGCGTCAGCGGCCCGCCGTTGTATTGGCCGAAGTAGTAGAGGTTGGTCGGGCTCAGCTGCGAGATGGTGAAGAGTGTGTCGGTGCGGGCGCGTTCGTTGCTGCCGTTGTAATCCTCTGACCCCAGCCAGTGCAGATACATCCCGCCCGTCTGAGGATTGCGGTAGAGGAACCTGCCCTGATTGACGACGTAGACAATATCATTGGCACTCACAGGTGATCCCGCCGTGCCCGTCTGATACGAGCTGACGGAGTAGACATAGCGGCCGCATATCCTGTGACGCCTGAACTCAGGCTCGACTGGCTCGCCGAGATAGTAGACATAACCGAACACGGCGGCCATCCAGTCGCAGAACTCGTTGAACGACGAATAGAACTTGGCGCCCGTGATGTTGCGGGCGCTCTCGGCGGCAAACAGGCGCGTATAGGCAAGCCGCGGGTCGTGGCCGCTTATCGAGACGTCGACATTGACCTTGCCGCCGGCTATACGGCGCAGCAGCGTGCGGGCGACGTTCTGAGGCGTCACAACGGGGATGTCGACGCTCTCGCCGCGGCCTATCCAGCTGAACAGAAACTTGCTCTTGACGATGCGGAACTTGGTGTAGCCGACGCTGCTGCCAAGAGGTATGGGCGTCGCGATGACGACAACGTCACCGGCCTGTAGCGTGATGGTGCGCTTGCCGCTTACCTCGACTTTGAAAAAGTCCTCGCGCTTCTTTCCCGACCAATGCCACGAGCCGTTCTCGCCGTACCATACAGAGCCCGAGATGAGCGCCCACTGGCTGCTGGTCGGGCTCGGGACGCTGCTATGCAGTCCCGACGGGTCGTTGAACACACCGACGAAGGCGCTGTATTGCGACGGGCTGATGCCCGCGAGTGAGCCGGTTGCACCATTTGGCCCCGTGACGGCGCCAGCCACGTCGCTGCCGTTGCGCCGTACGACGACGCTGACGATTGTGCCGACAATCACATAGTCAGAGCGCCACGACAGCTCGAAGTCGAGGTTGAGCGTTACGTTAGCGACGGCCTTGAAGATGTAGCTCGTCTGGTCGGTGGTCTGGTCGTCGTTCCAGTCGAGCACGCGGTTCATCGTTATCTCTGAGCCGACATTGCCGATATAGGGCAGCTCGTCGCGGTTGACGGTGACGTAGATGTCGGCGCACTCGTCATATTGCTCGCCCTGGGTGAACTCGTAGGTCAGCGTCTCCATCAGCGGCAGACGGTCGAAGAGCATATTGCCCTCGGTGGCGATGTCGGTGCCGACGGCGAGCTCATATTTCGTGCTCTTGCCCGCCTTGATGAGGGCGGCGAGGCTGTTGTCGACGCTGCTTATCTTGAACGCATAATCCTCCCACGACGCCGTGGTGAAGTCCAGCGGGCACTCGAACACCTTGTCGTATTCCCATTTGTCGTTGATGACATGAACCGACACAGAGGCGGCGGCGTTAACCCCGTCTCTGAGGTAGATTTCCGTCAGCAGGTCTTTGGCGCGGTTGACGAACTCGAACTGCGACGTGAAAGAGCGCACGACGCCGTCGTAGCTCGCGCGCTTATACGAGCACTGGATGCCGTCCCAGTTGCTCAGGTCGTCGTCGCTCAGCTCGAAGTCGCTGCCGTCGATATGAAGATAGTATTTCGTTAGCATTCGTGTCCGCTGTTATGTCGGAAACAAATGTAACCCAAAAATGCAGCGGCTCAGCCGTTTGGCCAAAATACCGATTGCGGCGCCGGGCGCATAACCCGCTCTAACTCTCTGTCAGTGTGGATTATGCGCCGCCCGTCGCCTTTTTAGCGAGTTGGCTGTCGGCCTCAGAGAGTGCAGATGAAGTTCTCGACCTTGAAGCATCGGAATCCCTGCTTCTCGGTGTCGAAGTAGGCAAGCGTCTTGTATGAGGGCTTGGTCATATTCTTGCCGCCGAGGGTGGCGCCGACAGCGACATTTTTCAGGGTGCCCGTGGCTTTGCGGATGGTGCCGTCGGTCTTGGAGTAGTAGAACGAGACGACACCTGAGCGCATAGCTTTCGCGAGGCGGTAGAGCTGCCAGGCTTTTATCATGCAGAGGCGCCAGGTCTGTTTGGTGCTTTTCCAAAGTTGCCATGCATACTTCATAACTCTCACGCGGAAATTGTTCTTCTGTGTCATAATCAAAGGGTCTTAAATGGTTTGACTTGTATGTTATTTTTGATACTGCAAATTAGTCATAATAGTCTGAGTATGCAAATTTTACAGCCACCATTTTAGCCCGTTTTGACCGCCTTAACGTTTACTGACGTTTAACGCTCCAGGGCGCGGCGCAACAGCCTGCGGCCCGTGGCCACACGGCTCTTGACGGTGCCGACGGGGATGCCCTCCATCGCGGCTATCTCGTCGTAGCTGTAGCCGCGGGCATACAGCAGCACGCTCTCGACGCTGCGCGACGTCCGGGCAGTGCGACGTATCACCGACAGCAGCAGACGCACGGCGGCGCGCTGGTCGGCCCGCTCACAGCTGTAGGTGTCGTGGCCGTCGATACCCGTAAAGAGCACACAGCGGCGGCGGTTGTATAGCGTTATGTAGGTGTTGGCCATTATGGCAAGCGCCCACGGCCTGAAGATCATCGACGTATCGAAGCGGCGGGCGTTGCTGAGACATTTGCAGATGGTCTCGCCCGCGAGGTCGTCGGCGTCGTCGCCGTTGTCGCAGTAGTGGCGGGCTTTGTTTCTTATCCATCCGATATTCTTCACGACAAGTTCCTCAACGCCCATCACATCGGGTCGTTGCGGTGGAACATTCCCCTGACGAGGTCGCGCTCACGTTCGCTCTGCTGCCTGATGATACGGGCTGAGCGGTGAAGCGCGTCGATGGCGGTGTCGATGTCGGGCCGCGTCAGACGGTGTCTCAGGATTAACAGCTCCGATAGGATTCTGTCGCACTTTCTCTCAATACGCCCCAGTGCTGAGGGGCGGTGTCTGTTAGGTTTGTTCATAGTCTTTGCAAGTTTGCAAGAGGTTACGAACAATCGGGCCTAAAGTGCGGTGAAAGTGTAAAAAATACCACGTCCGTAGTAGCGGCGGACGCGGTATTCACACAAAAAGAGACAGAGAACCGTTGTTATTTCTTCTTCATGGCGGCCCGTTGGGCTTTCAGCTCGCGGGCGTGGCGGGCAACGAGATGGGCGTAGAGCGTGGCCTTCATCGTCGACGTGTCGACCTGAAACTTGAAATAAGCCATCAGGGCGGCCGTCTGCTCGTCGAAAGAGCGGCGGATGTCGTCGGGGGTGAGCGAGGCGTCGCCTTTGCCGCTCTCGGCCTCCTCGATACGTCGGGCGGTGTGCTTGGCCCGTTCGAGCTGCGATATTACCTCGGCGCGAAGCCGTTCCTTGCTCATCCTTTCGGCGTTGACGCCGTAGTGAGCGAGGATGTCGCGCACGATGTCGAGCTTGCCGAGATTGTAGATGTCGAGACAGAGCGTGAATATCGACACGCGCATCTTGCTCTTTGTGTGGCTGTCGACATTCGCCAGATAGCTCAGGGCCTCTGCCTTGTCGGAAATCTCGCGGTATTCGAAGATGATGTTGCGGGCCGCGTCGGCGAGCTTCTCGGGCGTCGCTATCTCGCGGCGGTCGAGCAGAACATCGGCCTCGCCGCAGACGAGGTCGATGAACTGGCCGATGGTAAGCTGTTCGAGGCGCTGTTTCATATCTTCGACTTGAAAAGCTCGTAGCGGGCCTGATAGGCGTCGGCGTGCTGCTGCTTAATCTGCATCTTCACAAGCGATGTCAGTTCGGCGAGGCCGCGACGTATGGCGCTGTCGTCGTAGGGCTTGATGGCGGTCACCTCTTTGGCAACAGGCACATCTATCGGGCCGGGCAGCCCGGCGGCAAGTGCGGCGGCGTCAGGGATGACAGAGGCGCCCGCGGGGATGTCCATAATCGTCGGGCGGTCGGGAGTGAGCCATGCGTTGCCGTTGAAGAGGATGAGCTCCTGACGGCCGCCGTCACCGACAATAGCGGGGCCGCCCTTGTGGGAGTCGGTACCTTTGGCGTACTTCGGCAGCGGCGTGGCCACGATAGTGGCAATTTGAGCGGCGCCCATGGCGCTTGCAATTGCAGCAAGGGCGAGACCTAGCATAAACGGTTTTGTATTTAGTGCATTCATGACTGCTAACGCAGTTGACATAGTTGCCTGAGAGATAGAGTTAGCCTTATCCCATTTGGCCTGTTTGATTTTCAGTTTCTGTTTTTTCTTTTCAAGTTCCTCGTTTTTCTTTGCTGTCTCAGCCGCGGCGGCACGCTTGCGGGCCTCGCCTTCCTCCTCAGAGATGACTTTTTTCTCGACAAGTTCAGAAATGCGTTCCTCTTCGGCGGCTCCAGCGGCCTCGTTGGCCTCTTGCAACTCTTCGATTTTGGCAATCTGATTGTCATAATACGACTGCATGGCGTCGTTGACAACGCCGAAAACCTCAAGCGCCTTGCTGCTCCACTTGTCAAAGGCTGCAATGAATTTGGGGTCGATAAGAGGCGGCTCTTGGGTATCGGGCTGGCCCATTTCCGCCTCTAATTTTTTGAGCTCGGCGCGAGCGCGGGCGAGTTTATCTTTCAGGTCTTCAATGAGGTCGTCGGGCAGAGTGGCTGTTTGCAGCATCTTCTCGTACATCTCGATAACGTCCTTGGCTCGCTGTATGGCGTGCTCCTTGTTCACCTTGTCACACTTCTTCTGAAACCGCTCGTTCTCCTCCTCGATTTTCTCGTTATTGCCTTTGGCGGCTTTCAGGCGCTCATTGTGATCCTCCTGCAAATGGGCCATTTCGAGGATGAACTGCGTCTCGGCCGATTCGTTGGTCTTGGCGTAATTCTTTTCGATAATGTCGGCCATCTTAGCGGCGTGCTCTTCAATGGTCTCCTCTCGCTTCTTGTCGTACTTCACGGCGAGGTCGGCGCGGATCTGTTCGGCCTCCTCCTCTTTGTAGATGTTCTCGTTCTGAGCTTTCTGCAACGCTATCAGCTCTGCCTGATGTTCTTTCTCGATAGCTTCGAGCGTCAGCTTAAGCAAATGTTCGCGGCCCTCTTTGGTGTCAGTCTCGACGGCCGACAGATGAAAGGCAATAAGGTCGGACTGCGCCTTATTGATGCGCTCTGCGCCCGTGATGGCGATGGCGGCAAGTTTGCGGTAGTGTTCGGCCGTCAGACCTTTAATTTGGTCTTGGATGGCCTTAATCATCGTCACCTGCGTGCTCTTGGTTTTGGCAAGTGCGGCGTTGAGCTCTTTTAGACGTCGGCTATAACCGAGCATCTCGGCCTGACGCTGTCGTTCGACGCCGTCCTCGATAACTTTAACAAGCGCGTCCTCGCCCGCCTGAACGGCTTTTTTCAGGTCGTCGGCGGCGTTTCTCGCGCTGCCACCGCCACCGCCGAACGATGAGCGCCGCGGCGTTCTCGGTGTTTGCTCGGCCTTGACTTTGCCAATCTTGATTTCAGCAAGTTTATTGACAGAAGCAACTATATCTTTGTATTGCTGCTGCGTTTTCTCGCCCATAAGATAAAGAAGCGTGGCAAGTTCAAGTTGCTTCTTCCTCTCAGCCTCGATTATCTCCAGCTTATAGGCGAGTGTGCCGATGGCTTTTTCACGCTCATAGGCGTATACCTCTGCCTGAATCTTTTCGAGATAGTTAAGTCCGTCTTCTTTCGAGTTGATAAAGTCCTCTTCGGCTTTATTTTTCGCTTCGAGGGCGTCCTTATACTCGTCTTCGTCTTCATCGTAGAGCTCGGAAGCGCGGGCAAAGAGCGCCTCGGCCGCTTCTTTTTCAGCCTGCTTGTTCTGCAAGGTCTGAACAAGCAATTCCGCCTCGGTGGCACCGCGCGCTTTCATTGTTTCAATAAGCCTGTCGTTAGCCTCGCATAGCTCATCGAGCGCCTCCCGCTGCGCGTTATAGGCCTCGATGGCCTCGTCGCTCGTGCCGAAGAAGTATTGGAAGGCTTTCACAAGCCCGTAGATGACGCCTATGGCCGCGACGATAGCGGCGACAAGCAAACCTATCGGGTTGGCGTTGGCGGCGGCATTGAACGCCCACTGGGCCGCTGTCATGGCGGCGGTGGCTATGGTGCCTTTACCCTGCGCCGCCGTGTGCAGATTCTCGGCGGTGGTTCTGAGCTTCGTCTGAACGAGATTGACGCCCTGCATGACGGCCGACTGGGCCTGTAGGGTGTTCTGTATCGACTGCATGGCGTTCGACGCGGCGATGGCGGCCTGTAGCTTCGTCTGTATCGAGGCGAGGTCTTCTGAACTGATGCCCAACATCTCGGCGGCGCCCGTGGCAAGTCCGAATCCGTCGATGGCGAGCTGTAACGCCCCGCCTACCTGGTCGAATCCGCGCGTATCGGATGCGGCGTTGGTGATGGCCTGATTGGTGTCGGCGATGGCGTCCTTGAGCACGCCCGCCTGCTCTGTGAGCTCGCGGATATGTTCGGCAAGTTCCTGGCCCTCGGCCGATGCCTGTTCTTCGGCGGTCAGGTTCTGATACTGGATAGTCAGGTTGGCGATTTCCAAAACGAGCTCTTTGAGGTCGCGCTTGACGCTCGATGTCTTCTCTGAGGTGTCGCCCAGGGAGCGGCGGGCCTCTTCGAGAGCGGCGTTCTGCTCATCCATGGCGGCCCTTGTCTCGCGGGCCGACGCCGACACTTCATCAATGCTCTGTGCAAGTTTTTGACCCTCCTCGCTCGCCTTTTCCTCTTCACTGAGTTTCCCGAATTGCGACTGCAACGCAGCGAGGGTAATGACGAGCTCGTTATATTCTTTTTTCAAGCCGCGTGAAGCTATGGCATAGTTACCGACGTTGCGCTGATGATTGCCCATATTGGCGTCAAGGTCGATAAGATGGGCGTTGAGCTCTTGCATAGCCTCGGCCATCTCTTTACCAGCAGGGCTATTTATCTCTTCTTCTGTGAGTGACTGATAGGCTTTCCTCATCAGCTCCAGGCGCTGAGAGAGGTTGCGGTATGAGCCCTCAACGGTGTTAGCTTCGCGCTCTTCGTTCTTCAAGTGAAGATTGAGGTCGGCCTGTTCCTGTTTCAGCGCGCGCGTTTCCGTTCTGAGCTCAGTCATTATCTCGATATAACGCTCTTTATCAATGAGCCCCTTTTTATACTCGGCATTAAGCGCGGCCTCACGGGCTTTAGCGGCCTTTAGCTCTTCGTCTAACTGAACCGACCGCCTTATACGCTCTTCATATGAACCGTTGACCTTTTCGAGCATAGCCTTGAACTTCTCAGTGTTGGTGTAGGCCTCTCGCTCAACCTTGGTCGCGCGTTCACGTTCCATAAGTTCTCGAGCTATGGCGCTGGCTGTATCTGTGACAACCTTGCGCTGCTCATCCATGACGGCGTTCATCTGTCGGGCCGTCTCGGCGGCCTCGCGGGTCTTCTCGACATATATCTTCTCTATCTTGTCGAGGTCGCCGATAACGCTGACCTTGATTTCAAGGCCTTTGGCAAGCTCGCGCGCGGTGTTGGCGTAGCGCTCGACGAGTTTCTGCATCTCGGCGTCGAGCTCCCTGATTCTGTCGATTGTCTCCTGAGGGACAAGGTCGGTAATTTTTATCTCGCTCATATCAGTATGGCGTTATAAATTCAATGATTGGTTTGTCTGTCTCTAAGTCGGTGGCGATGCTATAGGTGCCGTCACCGTTGCGGCAGAGGGCTACGGTAACGCCCTGCAACCGCGCCGTTGCCTTGGCGAGCCGCCTCATACGCTCGTACTCGCTGGCGAGTTTCTTCTGTTCACAACCGCAACTCATCGGTAACCGCATTTGTTGAAGAATGAGCCGATGGCGGGCAACAGATACATCTCGGTGAAGTATTCCGTCGCTCTCGGCCCCATGTTCAGAATCTCGTCGCCGTATTTGCTGACGATGGCGGGGCCGTTGCCGTTGCCGGGATCTGTCACGAGGACGTCGCCACGGCGCACTGCCGTTATCTCGGAGTAGAATTTACCGTTGATGAATAGGTTCGGCACTTCATCGGGACGTGGGGCAAGCCCCAACATCGCGCCTTTCAGCGGCGGCGTGATGGTGTATTTCCACTTCTTGTAATCGTCGGCGCGGTGGTACCACTGGCCCTCTTCCTCGAAGAACGGGTCGGCGTCGTATGTCGGCGACAGAAAGCTGCCGCCACCGCCCAGACCGGCATATAGCTGTTCTCGGACGGCCTCAAGGACTATGCCCTTGTTGTCGTCGAGACACTGCGCGCACGACTCCTCGAACCCGTCGGCGATGCTGTGGATGATGGCTGCTACCTGACTTATATCCATGGCTCTGTGAAATCGGGGGCGGGGATGTCAGCACCCCCCGCCCCCGATTCTTACTTTCCTGATTTGCGTTTCGTCTTTGCGGCGGGCTTGCAGATGAGGCCGTAGACCTCAGTGAGCATCTTCTCACGGGTTGCCTCGTCGCGGTCCCGCCAGAAATAGGCCTTATGGCTTGCCACGAACTCGTCGCGGCTCATCTTTCTGACCTCATCGCCGTTGAAGTTGACGCCCTCGTAAATCATACCTGCTCGATGCCTTTGATGTCCTTGCCGTAGAGCACCGACGGGGCCTTGAGACTGACGGCGCTGCTGCCGCTGCCGGCGGTGATGGTGAGCGTGTTGGCGCTCTCATCGTAGGTGGCGGCGGTGGTTGAGCCGTTGAGGACGTCGGCGCCGGCGGTGGCAATCAGCGGGCCGTAGATGCCCGTGACGTCGAAGCCGCCGACAACTTCATAGAGCTTGTAGGCGTTGCCGCTGGTGGCCGTCTTCTCGAGCTTCACGTTGGTAAGGCCGAGAACAAGGTTCTGGGCGTTGAAGTCGAGACGGACAAAGTCATAGTTCTCGTAGGCCTTCTTGACGTCGGCATAGGCGAACGTGATCGACATCGTGGCGGCGGCCGATGATGTCGGGCTCGGGGTCACGTCGGTGTAGATACACGACATATCGAACGGAGCGAGAGTGTCGGTGCCGTCGTTCTGACCATAGAGAACATTGTCCTCGTCGACGAAGTAGGCGCCCCACTCGCGGTTGCCGGCGCGCACGAAAGAGGCGTGCAGCTCGGGCGAGTATTTGGCCAGTGTGTAGGTCTCCTTGAGGGCCGAGATGCCTGTGACCTCCTCGGGGCCGTAGCCGTTGGCAGAGGTCTGTACCTCGCCGCCGTTCTTGGCGTATTCGACGAAGTTCATCACGCCGTAGATGCGCGTGGCGGGGGCGGCATGGGCAAGCTCTTCGAGGGCGTCGGCCGTCAGGGAGGCGGGCAGCTTGGCACCCTTGGGCACGATGATGGCCATCTTCTTCTTGCCGAAGTTGGGCGGGCATTTGGTCACGCCCGTGTTGAATTGTGCGCTGGCGCACGTTCTGAGTTTTCTCATTGTCTTGTGCAATTAGGTTGTTTGACTTTTAGTTCGAGATTGCTGATGTTTATGGCGTCAATGGGTTCGCTCACTTCTTCCCCGGTGCCCGTAAACGCCCCATATCGGCCATAGGAATAATTTTCAGAGTATTCGTGGGGAATCTGCCCGTCGTAGTTGACGGACAGCCGCCCGTCCTCTCTCAGGGCGTCAAGGAATCGGCGGTAGATGGGACGAAGAACGTTGCTGAACGAGGTCTGCAAACGCTGCTCGTTGCTCCACTGCCGCAAGGTCGAATAGGCAATAAGGATATTGACCTTCGCCTTGGTGTAGCAGTCCGGGGCGTCGCGCTTCTCGCTGAACGGGCAGAACAGGGCTATCAGGGGGAACTTCATGGCGTTCCCCTCGGCGGTCTTGCTCAGCTCGTCGAGCCGGTCCTTGACATATTGAGCGTTGCCAAAGGTGTAGTTGATTTCAGGGCATTTTATTGTCCTGAATCCTCCTTTGCCGTCCATCACGTCGATAGCACACCCGACGGCCGTCTGCCTGACGACGTCGGCGAGAATCTCGATGATTTCGTGGCTGTCTGACTTTGCGTTGCTCATAGGTTGAGGCTATTGATTTTTGTCAGCATATCGGCGTCGGTGCTTATGCCGTCGAGCGGGCAGTCGGCTGTCCCGCTCCACTGGGCAAAAGCCATGTTCTTTTCCACCATGTCGTTCCACACACCGACCTGTCGGGTAATGGGCGCAACGTATTCGTTGGCACATTTGAGCCTGACAAGCCCCGTCATGGTCGACTGCGTGTTGCTGTCGCGGAGTATGCGGTAGAACACATAATCGGCGAACGGCTCGCGCAGACGCGCACAGACAGCGTCGAAGTTGTCGTTGTGGCGCGGGTTCTCATCGTCGTCGAGACATACGAGATAGGCATTGACGCGGTTGCCCAGCGTATGGCCCAGCAAGCGGCCGAGGAACCGCTCCTGATTCTCTTCGATATATGCCTCGATAGCGGCGTTGACCTCTATGTTGTTCGGGGCGGTACTCGTACCCAGCGAGGCGTTAAGAATATGCCTCGGCCCTTTTGTGAAATAAGAACTGTCGATAAGCATCTTTACTCTTATTTTTTGGCGCGTTTGGATGTCTTATCGGCGGGTGCCGTTTCCTTAGCATCATCTGCCGGTACATCTTTGGCGTCATCGTCGTTGGCGGTTTTGCTGTCAGCTACAGCGGCCTCTTTGGCGTCGGCGGCGGGGACGGCCTTGCTGTCGGTGACCGTGCCCGGCTGACAGGGCGTGAATGTTATCACGCCTCTGTCAACACGGATTCGGCTCTCTTGCAGGACTTTCGCCACTTCCTTAGGCTCGCCTGAGAGGATATAATAGACGCGGTCCATTAAGAGTTGGATTTCTTGATGGCGGTCTTAAGAGCGCTGATAGAGCCGTAGGCAAATGCCCAGGGGCAGAACACGGGAACAATCTCTTCGGCCTGAGCCATGAGAACGATTTGGTTCTTGAGTTTGGTGTTCACGTCATCGGCCCACTCAACGGTCAGCGGGGTGTAGTCGATGATCTGAGCGCCGCGCTGCATATCGCCAAGGAAATACTTGCCGACGGGGATGCCGGTGAAAGGAACGACACGCAGACCGCCGATGACGGGGTTGCCGTTGATGTCCTTGACAACGTCGAGGCGGTTGCCGTTGGTGGCCTTCTCGCAGCGGATGGCGTTGATGGTGATGGGGTTCAGCACAAGGACGGTCGGGGCGAACTGTGCGTAGGTCATCACCGAGATGGCGGTTTCCAGAGCGTCGATGCTGTTGGGCGATTCGATGCTGTTGGCAGCGCCGTTCTTGAACGTCAGGGTCAGCTTCGAGATGTCGGTGGCAAGAAGATCTTTGGTGTTACCCGATGCGAGGGTAGCGCCTTCGAGGAAGATGCGGCGGTCGTTGACCTTGATAACGTCATAGGTGGCGTTGAGCGAGGTGTTGGTGACAGCTGCGGCGCCGGTCACTTTCAGACCCTCGATGAGCAGGTCGTTGGGGGCCTTGAGCTCCACGATGAGGCCGTTGTCGGCTTTCTCGATAGCTTCGACACCACCGGCAGCGACGGTGAACACTGAGGTGCTGATAATGCTTTCGACAGACTTGACGCCCGAGTAGCGGGTGATACCCTTGAGGTTGTCGCCGGAGCCGTCGCCGAAGAGGATTTCGAAGTCCTCGGCGTCACGCACGCCCGAGATGAGGCAGTTCATGACGAAACCGCGCAGATAGGTGCGGCATTTCAGAGCGCGCTTCGACAGCTTGAAGTGGTGACCCACACGGCTAACCTGAGCGGTCTCTTCCTTGATTTTGATGCTCGATTCGGGGAGCATGCCGTTCTCAGAGACGTAGCGGGCGTTGCGGTCAACGTCGTAGATCTGCTGGAAAGCGAAGATGGGGAACTCGGGGTCACCGGGCAGGCAGGTGGCGAAGTCGCGGAAGTGCAGCTTCTTGTCGGCGGCCTGGGTCACTACGCGGTCGCTCTGCTGAGAGATGAGAGCGGTGCCGGTGTAGTTGCCGGTCATCGAAACATCTTTGAACGAGAAAGCGCCGGATGTTTTCTCGCGGTCGTTGATGAAGTCCTGGAACTTCGGCGAGTCATACATCTCATCGAAGCGCTCGTTGAACTTGCTGACGAAGTCGAGGCCGATGCCGCGTTTCTTCATCTTGTCGAGAGACTCGGAAAGGGCCTTGACCTGCTTGACGAGCTCCTGGTTCTCTTTCGAGAGAGCTTCGAGGGTGACGCCGTCGGGAGTGCTCAGGGCTTTCTCCAGGGCGGTGTTGTCGATAACACCGTCGACGGACTTGTTGATGGCGTCGGTGAAAGCACCGATAAGATTGTTGATGAACTGTTTCTGCTCATCGGGGAGACCGGCGGTTTTGGCGCCTACAATCTCCTGAACTTCTTTGGTTGTCAGTTTAGGCATAACACTATGGATTAATTGGTTTATGATTATTTCTTTGTCGCGGCCGACAGAGAGGCCCAGAACGACGACGACGGCACATCGGCCGACTTCTTCTTAGGCTCTTTCTCATCCTCTTCGGGCTTCTTGCCCTCGTCGGTGTCGGCGCCCTCCTGAGGCTTGCCGGGCTGCTGCGCCGGCTTTTCCTCTTCGGGCTTCTTTTCTTTCTGCTCGTCGCTGTCGCTGACGAGGATGGTGTTGGCGCGGTAGACGCGCGAGTAGCAGTGCGGGCAGCGGACGTAGGCCAGAGAGTCGGTGATGCTCTTCTCTGTCAGGGTCTCCTTGGTGCCTTTGAGCGAGTCGATGATAGAGACTACCTGCTCCCTGATTTCAGGGGCAAGTTTCTCCATCTCCTGACGCGCCATGTCGCGGGCTGTCCAGCTCAGCCAGTCGCCGGCGGCCTCACGCACCTGTTCTGAGAATGTGTGCTCGGGGACGCTGTCGTAGTCGAACTGATAGCCGCAACAGGGGCAGGACACCACAACGCCGCCGCTTAGTGATTTGAGTAGCAGGTTGAGTTCCATATCGTAGTTTTTAAGTCGCTCGTCGGAATATCCGTGCTGCTTGAAAGCCATGCGGATAAGTTCGACGGCATCTCTGAGCTGGTCGGCAGTGCCGCTCTTAAGCCCGACGAGGAACGTCTGGGGGTTGGCGCCCCATCCTGTCAGCGTCGAGTATTCGAGCATACGCCATTTCAGAACCTTACGGCGGTCTTCGGGGTCGCGGGCGAGGGCTTTCACGCCGATAGAGTGTTCGAGCGTGCGGCCCGCCTCATGGAAGAGTTTGTAGTCCTCAAACACGTCGCGGCAGATTTGCTTGTTGAGGTTCATCTGCCCTGTCATGATGAGGTTGCCCTCCTTCTCTTCGCCTGACAGAGGCACGCCCAACAGCTGACGCGTGTCGTGGTTCAGATACCACCGCATTTTAGTGATGTCGTCGCGGAGTGTATCCGCGAACGACCCCGGCATCGAGATGTCGTGCTGTGAGTCCTCGATGCCTATACCGTTCACCGCTACGGTGACGATACCTTTCTCAGTGACGTCCAGTGCTTTTGTCTCGTACTGAAGATTAATCATCTGGTCATTCATTACTTTCTCCTTTCGAGGGTTATTTGGGTTGATTATTGGGTTGATTGGATTCGTTGTTGTCGTCGGGCTGTTGGCCGCTCTGTTGGCTGTTTTGCTGATTGTCGGCGGGGCGGCCCGTGTTTATCTGTATCGGCGCGGCCTGAGACTTGATGACTCTGTCGACGATGGCTATCTCTTCAGGGGTCATCTCGAACTTGACCTTGTTGAAGATGTCGCCGTCGAGAGCGCTCTCATGGATTTGCGCGCGCCAGTCGTTGATGCTTATTAGGCCGTTGTTGAACTGAGAGAGGCAGCGCTCGTTGACGAGCTTCTTCACCTCCTCGCCCTCTTTGAGGCCGACCTGTAGACAGGCCACGTCGGAGAAGTCGCAGTCGAGGTAGAGCCCTTTCTTCTCAAGCCCGAGGAATGTCGTCAGAGCCTCGCAGAAACGCTTGGCGGCGGGGATGATGACAGACGTGTAGACGCTCTTCTCGGCGGCGTCCTGATTGCTGAATGTCGATTGGTCCTTACGCGGCACAAGTACCGACGGGATGCCGAACACTCCCGCTATCTTCACGGCGTCCTCCAGTGTCTCCTCAAAGGGTTGCAGCTCGGCGATAGACAGATTCGTGCGGATGAAGTTGATAGGCACGTCGGTGATGGCGAACGGCGACTGACCGCTGCCGACGCCGTAGTTGTTGTCGACCTCCTTGCGCAGCTCTCTCTTCTCGCCGGGCTCAAGCGCTATCGTGCCCGTCTGGTCAGCTTTCTGCGCTACGATGAATCCCAGGGCACCGCGCTTGATGTAGATGACGTTTCGGGCCTCATAGACGGCGATGAGATTGGCGATGGCCTTCTTCACCGACAGCAGGCGGCTAGGCGCCTTCATGTAGTTGTAGCCGTTGGTGAGCTCGGGGACGCCGTCGCGGTCGTGCCATATCTGATAAGTCGGGATGAGGTTCACGGAGTTGTCGCCCAGAGCGAGCTGATAGCCTTTGATGAGGTCGTCGGCAGTGGCCACGCCGAACACGGGCACGCCGTAGCTATAGCTCTGAGGCATCACGCTGACCAACGGAGCGGGCAGCGACCAATAGCACGAGCACCACTGAAATTTGATGGCGTCGGGCGTGATGGTGTCGGGCATGGCGGCGCGGAAGTAGGCGTTGCCGTCGGCGAGCTTGTAGACGAAATGGGAGTAGACGAGTTCGCGCCACGTCATCACGGGATTGGGCTGCTTGAGGATGGCGTCGGCACCGAGGCGGTTACACCAGACGATGCTGTCGTCTTTGGTGCGCTTGATGTCGAAGTGCGCCTCAGAGATGCGCTTGGCAATGAAGTCTATAGGCCAGAACACCTCGGGCACCGTCTTGAACAGCTCTATGAAGTTGTTGCCGACGACAGAGGGGCGCACAAGCCCGTCGAGCTTAGAGAGAATCTGCTGATACCTCCAGGCGTCGACGATATAGGGCGTGACGTTACCCCGGCTGTCAGTCTGAGGCACTATATCCTCTCTGACAGTCAGGGCCTCAGCCTTTTCTTTTTTGCTGAATATACCTTGTAGGAATCTCATGCGGTTTCTTTTGACGCAAAGAAACGCACTAACTACCCCCGTTGAGCCAAACGGCCAAAAAACTGAAATTTGGCAGAGCCCGAAAAACGGGCTTAACTATCTGTAGGCTCGCCTGTTACGCCCGTTTAGTCGGAAAAACCGAACTTAACAACGAACTGAATGAAGCCGCTCAGAACGGCGCTCGCCTCGCGGTTCTCGCTGCCTTTGCTGTAGTCGAGCAACCCCGCCATGAAAGCGGGATAGCAGACGCCCTCGCTGAACTCGCGCTCGTTGAAGAGGATATGATTCTTCACGAAGTCCACCGTCGCCGCTATGCGCCTGTCGAGGTCGCCGGCCTCTTCGAGGGCGCGCACGCCCGTCAGTTCCTTGCGCAGTTCCCTGACGAAGCGGAAATAGGCGGGGGCGCACTCTATTATCGTCTGAGGGCTCCCCGCGCCGATGAGCGTCTGTTTTATCTCGTCGGTCGACGAGGTCTCACGCAGCACGGCGTCAACGATGTGCCACTTGTCGCCGCACAGCTTGCCGTGAACCATCGCGAACTTGCCGCCGATGTTGGGCATGGCGTAGACAACATCGCGGCTGTAGCTGTAGGCTGTCGCGGGGTTGTAGAAATGAATCGCGCCGTTGCGGGCGTAGGCGTTGCGCTTGCGTCGGTTCGAGAACTCATAGAACTGCTCATGCAGGACGTCGGCGACGAGGTAGCGCTTGCAGTCCGAGATGTGGCCGTGCTCCTCGTAGGTCTGCATGGTGATTTTGTTCTTGACCTTCGTCTTGAGGATGGCGCCGTTGGCATCTTTCTGAACGCTCAGGTAGTCCTCTATCGACGTGTGGCAGTTCTCGTCGATAGTGATGCTCAACTCGGGCAGAATCCCCTCGTAGATGGCGTTGATGAACTCGCCCGTCATGGCCACGCTCGGGTTGCGGTTGCGGACCTTGTCTTCGACCTCTATGCCCTCCTTCTGTAGCGTGTCGATAAACAGGTCGTGAAACGAGCGCTTCTCGTCGTCGATATTGTTGGCCGCTCTTGTCGAGGCGTCGCCGTGGAGAATAATCTTGTCGGCACCCAGTTCATGCAGACGGGCGGCGGCGAGGCGGGCGGCCTTGCGCACGGTGTTGTCGGGACTGCCCGCGCATATCTCGCCAATCTGGCGTATGTCGTGGCGGTCGCCGTCGATGGCAATCTGCCAGAGGGTGACGGATATGTAGGGCAGCACGTTCGAGTCGATGCTCAGATGAACGGGCAGCGCGGGGTCGTAGCTGACGGCGTCGACGTGCTTGCCTCTGTTGAACGACCCGAAGAACTCGGAACCCGAACGGATGACACCCCACTCCCCCAGGGCGTAGACGTTGTAATAGTCGGGGTCGTGCTCTTTGTCGAAGTCGAACGTGGCGATACATTGCTCGTCGTAGTAGCCATATTTGCCATCGGGCGAGCCGACAACCCAAAAGTTATTCAGGTAGGTTGTCTGAATAACGACGGTATCGGGCGAGTGCTCGATAACTTCGCCCGTGCGCTTGTGTATCATAACGCGCGGCTCGTTCATCTTTATCGACTTTACCTGAGTGAGCTCTGCCGGCACTTCCTCGCCGCAGATGGTGACCGACATGGGGATGTCGTGCCACTTCTGAGTATCGAACACCTTGCGCTTGATGAAGTGCGTCTCCTTGATGGGGTTGAAAGCGTAGATGATCTGCTGGCCCTCCATGCCGCGCAGACGCAGTCTTATCTGCTTGTGGTCGCCCTCGTCGAACTCAGACCACTCATCGAGGAATACGCGCTTGAAGCTCGACAGGCCCTTTATCTTCTCTGAGTCGTCGAGGCCTTTGAACACTATGCGGGCCTTATTGCTCAGACACGTTATCGTCTTGAGGCCGTCGGTGAACTTGAAGCGGTTGGCGATGCCGAGTTGGTCGGCCGCTGTCTTGAAGTCCTGATAGACGGTGTCCTTGATAGTCGCCTGAACCTTACGTAGAACTAACAGATTCGAGCCCTCCCACATGGTGAAGATGAGGCCCATCTGGGCGAAGCTGTAGGTCTTGCCCGCCGACGAGCCGCCATACATGATGATATGACGTATCGACGGGTCCTGCATATATTTCAGCAAATGAAAGCCCAGCGGGTTGAGCAGCTTGAAGTTTAGGATCATCTGTTAAAGGCTGTTTTTGACATTTTGAAAGGTAAATCGGGCGGGCAGCTTGCGTTTTTCGGTGTTTCCCCGAGGATTTTTTGCCACTGTCTGACATTTTGATATGTAGCTACGGCGTTTCGCTTTCATTTTGCTATTTGCCGTAGTCGTCAAAACCGATGCGCAGCTCGCCCATGACATTGCCGCGGTTGTTGACGTTCAGTTCTTGCGGCGTCTCCCATCCCAACAGCCGCGACAGCACTCTGATAGCCTCTATCTTCGATTCAAAGGTGTAGCTGACTGAGCCGTTGTCGTTGGTCATGGTCTTGATGGCGTCGCCGACGGCCTTGTGCAGCTGTTGGGGCGAGCGCATCTTCGTCTTACCCGTCTTGGCATCGCGGTAGGTCAGCATCGACGGGTTAGCGCGCATGATGTTGGTAAGGACGCCCAGGGCCTCAAGTTTCTCGCCGATGGTGCGCTCGCGCGCCGCCTTCTGGTACTCCTGTATCCTTGCGTCAACCTTGTGGCTGTTTCGCAGATGAGACGCCTCTGACGCGAGTGTCTCGTCGCTGTAGTTTCCCTGGCCGTAGACGACGCGGTAAGCCTCTGTCGCGTTGCCTCCGTTGAGGGCGTATTCCAGAGCGAACTGGTCCTGGCGGGCGTTTAGCGGGGTGTTGTCACTTCTTTTTCTTCCCATAGCGATGTAGGTATGATGTTGGTGTGATGTCGGTATGATGTCGGCGAGAGGTAGGCGTGATGATTTGCTTGTGTTACTGACGCTGCCGCCGTTGTCGTTGTTGGCGGCAGTAGCGTCAGGCTGTTGGTCTTAGTGGCTGTAGAGAGAGGCAGAGAGAGCGTTGGTGATGTTGTTGTTGGTGTTGGTATTGATGATAGTGTTGACTTGAAAAGAGACTTAGACAGATATTTGTTTAAGTCGCTGTTCAGGTTCTTTATCTTTAACCCGCCCCTAAATAATTTTGTAGAAAACCTACAGAAAAAGCCGTCTGAGAGGTCGCTGAGGCGTCTGTGAGACGCTTTTCTGTAGAGATGAGGGGCGGATTGGGCAGAAACAGCCGACGGTGTGGCGCATTTATGGCCCGTCAGGGCAGACACACAGAGACGCCCCTGCCCGTAGGCCGAAGCCGCGGGGCGGGAGAATCCCGTCTGAGCAATATCAAATCGTCTTATCATCGTCACTTTCAAATATCAGCCTTATGCCCTCAGCGACAGGCGTATATTGCAAAGGTACCGTATAAACGGCCACATTGACCGACTGCTCGGCTCTGTCAAAACGGCGCTCTTCTGCAACGAGCTCTATATCAAGCGGTTTATATCGCTGAACCTCTTTTGCGAGTTGCAGCGTCGTTGTCTCTTCGGGATTGGCGGCGTTGATGAGCTTGAAGCTGCTGCCATAGGCAAAGATGAGGCTTTCGAGGATGTCGTCGATATAGGTGAAGTGTCTTATGTTACGGCCCATGTTGTAGAGCTTCACCCGCTCCTGATTGAGCAGGCACCAAAGAAGAGTCCCCTGACGCGGGTCAGGGCCGTAGACGTTATGAAACCTCACGCCCGTCGCCGTGGGGTTGTAGCAGCGGGCATATTCCTCGTTGAAGCGCTTGCTGATGCCGTAGAGCGACGTCGTGTTGCCGTCGGCGGCTGTCGACGACGACGCATATACCAACTTCGTGCCGTGGCGCGCACAGGCATCACAGACAGCCTTGAACGTCTCGATGTTGTCGTGGATGATGTCGCTCTTGTTGGCGTTGAACACCGACGTCTGAGCCGCCAGATGATAGACGCAGTCGATATTTGTCAGGTCGGCAGAGGCGAAGTATTCCCCCGCCTCTGTTCCGTTGCGGCGGTCGACGCTGACAACCTCGACGCCGCGCTTTCTCAGCATGGCGGCGAGAGCCTTGCCTATAAAGCCCTCGCCGCCTGTTACTATAACTTTCATATGTTGTTGGTTTATTGGTCGGGGTCGTCGGGGTCAGTGGGCTTTTTTGAAGCATAGACCTCGATTCTTTTGCCGTCGCAGTAGATGACGGCATTATGTTCGAACTCGTCGAGGCTCCCGCGCATGAGCGCACGGGTCAGTTCCTGAACGGCATCGGCCGCACAGTCCGCGGGGTTCAGCGCAATCGGGTTGGCAGCGAACACAGCGTCGATTGCCTCGACGGCATTTTTGGTGGCGAGATCCTTACACATGGCAGTCGGGGTTTACAGCTGAGCAATCTCGTTGTTGATGCCGTCGAGCTGACGCACGGCGGCGTCATGTAAAATCTCGACAAGGCTCTGCCGTATCTTCTCGATGCATTCTCTCTCATCGGCTGAAAGATAATCAGCCACGGGTATATATCTATATCAGGCACGAAGAACAAGACGCCGTTCTCGCGTATGCTTTTTATAAGATCTTCTACATCTTTGGCGCGGCCAATGAGGGCCTTTGCTCTTTCAAAATTTTCTCGTTTCATTGTTGGTTGTTGAGTTTTCGGGTTAGCTTGGGGGAGTGGCGGAAGATGTTGTCACGGCCGAGGTTGAGGCAGAGGTCGGCAGCTATGCAGCGGTTGTGGCCGTCTTCGAGGTCGCAGCCGCGACAGGAGTTTTCCTCGCCTTTTCCGGCGACGTAGACGCGGCCGTCGATGACGACTGCGTTAAGGGTGTCCATCGGCTGTTGCTTTGGTTTGTTGGTTGAGTTTGAGGGTTAGCTGTTGGTTAAAGCGGAAGTGGTCGGTAGGCAGCGAGATGGAGGCACAGACTTCGCGGTCGGTGTGCTCGCAGTAGTCGCTGAGGTCGCATTTGGTACAGAGCGAGATGCAGTCGGGATGGCCCATCTCGGCGGTGTAGACTTTGCCATCGACTATGATGCCGTTAAGGGTGGTCGCTGTCATAACTTATTGCTGATGAGTTTTCAGGACGGTGAATTTGTAGGGCTCGTCGTTCCACGTCAGTTTGGGGAGCCGGAGCATTTCCATCAGGGCTTTTGTTCCTTCTTCGCCTATGAACGTGCCGCCCTCTGAGGGCCCCCAAGACCATCCGTTGGCCCACTGACGGCGCGCGGGCTTGGAGAGGAATGTGAGTTGCCTGCCGTCGGGGTCGGTGGCTGTCCAATAGTCGACGGCTTCGGGTTCGGTTTCGTCGACGGGGCGGACGGCCATCAGTTCACCTCCTTCTTCGCAGGTGAGCGGTGTGCCGGAGTGGACGTTGTTCCAGTCGTATTCGTTGGCAAGGGCTGCGAGGATTGACTTGTAGGCGGCGTAGCCTTGCGCAACTTCGCGGCGGACGTATTTGTTGGTTGTGTTGCGTCCGTTCCAGCCTACGCAGTCGCAGTCGCAGCCGAGGTTCATCATCGGGCGCACGTTGGCAAGCATGAACTCGCCTATTTCGTTGCCGTTGTCGAACATCGTAAGGCAGTTCATGAGTTGTGGCTGACCTCCGATGAAGCGCGTGATGTCCTCCACCATCGAGGCCATGAGCCTCAGTTTTTCTTCGGTGCATTCGATGCGCCACTTGCGCTTCGGGGTGTATTCAGTTTTCTTCATTGCCTTTCTTCTTATTTTGTGTCTTTATTTGTCTGATACTCATTCACTTGTAGTGAGTTGTCAGATTAAGCATATTTGAGTGGGCTTATTTTGCACCTTTCTTCTCTTTGGGTTCGTAGCCGGGGCAGCCAAGGTTGAATACCTCCGCTATAGGCAACGTGAGGCCGCACGTGCCTTTATGCACTGTGCATTGTTTCCCGTCAAAGTGTTTGCACTCGCTCGGTCGCTGTTTATTTTCCATTTTTCTTGGATTTAGGGGTGAATTTATGGCAAATGCCACACATACACCAGTTGTATATTCTGCATCGCTTAGAGCCGTTGATTCCTTCTTCGCAATACTTACATTCTCTTGGGTCAGTTGGGGTCATAGTCGTTATGTTTTAGAGGGCAATCGTCAGCATCGCATTGGTTTAGGTATCGATCTCCTATCGATGCTTGTATGGCAATTATCCCGTTCTCGTTAATTTCAGTCTATCACTAATTGGTCGTTTTCGTTGGTTTCAAGATAAAACTCAGTATCATAAATATGCTCCGAGTCATCGTATTCCATTCGGTCTAACACCACCTCCATATCATCGGGATAGGCGGTGAGGACTTCTCTCAGTTCAGCGACCGTCATTTCGCACATCCTCTCTTATGGCACGGGCAGTCGGGGTCGTGGATTTCCTTGTCGTTTTGAAATGCCGAGATTAAGCCATAAATGCCATAAGTCGCGAACGCGAGAAACATCACGCCTTTGGCTATAAAGTTCCACGGTTCGGGCAGATGATCAAGCAGTCGGCTAACCATAGTGGCTACGGCGAGAAATACCATCAGCATAACGGCGATTGCAAGCGCTGTCAGTAGTCTATCTTTCTTATTCATTGTTCGTTCAGTTTATATCCGTTGGAGGTGAGCCATTCAATTTCTTGCACGGCGCATTCTATTAGGCTGTCGGTATGCGTAAGCCCCTTGATTACTCTTGGCTTCTCCGTACAGTAGTAGCCGATGCTCCATTGCCTGCCGTAGTCCATCGGAGCTATATCGAGCCAATATTCGTATTTGCCACTGTGAATTTTGAACGGCAGAAGTCCGAGCAATGCGCTGAGGCTCCACGCAGGCTCAATATAATCATCACCATAAATATCTTTGGCTTCTAAGTAAGGGAGGGGTGATAATTGAGGGTCAGCCCACGGCTCATTATTGCTGGGACATAATATCGTTCGCCAACTCATATCCGCCGTATCAGCCGGAACTCCGCAGCGGAGAAGGCGGTCGCTCTGTTCTTTGTTTGTACTAATGTTTGTTTTCATCGCTTATTAAGTTTTTCTTTAAGACTCCATATCCGCATACAGCCAAGCCTTGCTATTGCAAGTTTTTCCTCAAGGAATAGCTTTTTGGATGCTATGTGGCTCATAACATTATCGGGATGGCGAGCAATCCGAGCACTGCCGTCTTCAAAATACTCGATAACTCCCCAATCCTTGCGCTCATTGTCGCACAGATACTGCCATGTCTTTACACACAGACTACTTGGGACTGCAAAGTATTTCCACATAACCTTGCCCTCGTCATGGGTTGTATGCTTCTTAAAGTCGTTTAGAAAGTCCTGCCACGACCGTTTAATCTCAACCTCGGTCATGTAACCGCTCTTGTTGATGATTACCAAGTCTGCCTCATGGGTGGCGAAGAAACCCCACGACACGTTGGGAACGATTATGTTGTTCCGTACGCCGAACGCTTGTGCTATGGCAAGTTCTATTTCATGTATGGAGAGCTTAGTATCTGTCATTTCTTGTCGCTTATTAGGGAGGGGTTGTCGTGGATGTTGCCGATGATTTCAAACTCATCTGCAAATTCTTCCCACCAGTCTACTCCCGGATGTTGTAAATTCATCACCCAAAACACTTCATCGTGGTAATACTCCGTAGGCATCAAAGCCCACATCATCTTATCCCAAAGCACAACACGAGGGAAAAGCCCTTTCACGGTGATTATATCACCCTCGTAAATCTCCTTGCCGTTCTTGTCAAGCTGACCCGTGAACTGCCCGACAGTTTCGGGAGATACATCATTATAATGGCCAGACGATGAAACTATACGCACCTGTTTATGATCATAGATGTCGGTGTATTCCACCAATGAGCCTTCAATCCATCGCTCCAGCGGATCATCTGTTTTGAGGCGTTTACCTCTGAATTTTATTGTTCTTTTTATATTTTTCTTCAGTTTCATACTCTTTCTCCTAATTTGATAATGAATACTTCTTCTTCGGGTGCGCCCCATTCGGGGTTGCCCTTGCCTATGTGCATACTCTTGATTTCAAAGAGCATCGTGTTTGATGTGTAGCCTCTGTGAAAGCGGACATGGGTGTACTCCTGCCACACTTGATTCGTCGGGAGGGAGGCGAGATATTTCAAGGCTCCATCTCGACCACTGTTGAGGCGAAGAAACCGCTTAACCCAATGGTCGGAGAGGACACGGTATTCTTCTGGCTTTTCGCCGGACTCTTCCTTGTCGTACCACTTGTGCTTTACAACCAAATCAAGGATTTTCATCACATTATCTGTTTTATAGATTTGAATGCCTCGACGATTTCCTCACGATGTTCTTCAAAATATCGGTCAAAAGAACCTTCGCCGCCGAATATTTCATCAAGCCGTTTAGCAATCTTACCGAAAGGGTTTAGCCAACTGTCGCCCTCTACCACTTCTTTTGGCTCATACAATGCTATCAAGTGGGAGTTTCGGTTAAAGTGGCAGCACATGGCGGCATAAGCCGTAAGTTTGTTGTCAGCTTCTAATTCGTAGACGCTTGACACCGCTCCATATTTGAATTTAGTTTTTCCCATTGAAATATTCTTTGAATGGTTCCAGAACCTTAGAGATGCCAGCAGAAAGCGCACCTTCAAAGGTTCTATAAGTTTTGTTGTCTATCACATCTGTCCGCTGTGACCATCGCCAAAAGTAGCCGATACGGTCGCCGGTATTGCTGTTAAACTTCGGGCTGACAACAAGGTCAACGCCGTGTTCTTCTTGCAAAAACTTCGCGGCATCACAGACTGTGGGTGCAGAGGTTGCAATCCTTGTTTCGTTGTGATTTTTGAAAATCACAGTCGGAGATAATCGGTTTCTAATATAAAACCGATAACACTTGAAATTGTAACCCAATTTTTTAAGCGTTTGCGCTTGCTCATAGGAGCATAGATATTCATTATCTGTCGTTGTGCTGTCTTTGGGTTCATGTAGAGGACAGGTGCCGGTCTTTTCATCGTACATCGGCATCGTCCATGTAAGGGTCTCTTTTACCTCGGTGCAAAAGGGTATGTGCCGTTTACAGTTTTGGCAGAGTGCCGGCCCTCCGAAGTAGTTAGGGCCGACACAATAGGCGTAGTCTTTGTTCATTTTTGTTCGGATTTAACTTTGAGTGCATCAACAAGCGCATCAGCCCATTCCACGGAATATCTCGCCATTGTGTAAGGATCATACCCGTGAATATTAGGGTTGGAATTAGACATCTGTGCAGCCATAACATCTTTGGCAATCTCATATCGACGCTGCTCCCAATCAATCTGATTGGCATCTTTGGTTTTGCGATTGATAGCTATAATCGCATCCATTGTCTGTTTTTCGATTACAGTCATCATCGTTAGTACCAATTTAATACAACGAAATCGTTGCGCTGGTCGCTGTGGGCCATCCACTTGGCAAAGATGCCGATGATGTCATCAAGAGTTTCGCTTATCTGATTCTCTTTGCGCCATAGCTCAAAGTCTCGGCGATTGTAGCAGATTTTTGCTATCAGATTGGCAAGGTCTACGCGTGTGATTTCAAGTTGCTCAGCACACTCTACATCCTCGCCCTGCCAATTAAGGTCAGGGCACTCCTTATAGAGCAGTCGGTTAATTTCGTCTTGTTTACCACTGAAGTTGTCGTAGATGCGGTGTTTTACCTGGTACACCTCGGCAACATGAGCTTTAATTCCCATTTTGATTTGGTTTTATTGGTTTGACTTTGTTATCTCGTTCACGAAGCGGAGTGTCCAACGGTTGATGTAGGCTTGCCAACATCCCATCGACGGCGCCCATCGGAAACCGTTCCGCTTTAGGTTCTCTCGCATTTCATCGTCGGGCTTGCCGGGGAAATAGATGCGGACGCGGTTCTCGGAGTAGCACTCTTCGATGGTGAGGTCACCAGCCTCATATTCTCTGTCCTCTTTGCCGGCGAGAGACTTGGCTTTTTCAAGCTGATTCTTGGCGGCATTGATTTTGGCATTGTTGTTGGTGTTATTGGTTTGGCTCTTCGATGTCGAGCTTCAGGCCCCGAAATGCCTTTGCCACGGCCTTTTTCTTCGCGTCAGGCGACGGGTGGACATAGAGGTTATAGGTCGTCGACACGTCGGAGTGCCCGATGATGTCAGACACTACCTTGACGTCAACGCCTTTCTCTATCAGGATTGTCGCGAACGTATGACGCAGCCCGTGAAAGTTGATTTGCGGTAGTTTGTTGCGCTTGACGAACAGATTAAAACTCTCCCTCAGCACCTTTGGGATAGTCGGGCTGTCGCTTTCTGATGTCACATATCCTTCAAGGTTTGAGAGATTGCCGTAGCGCGCTTTGAGCAGCTTTAGAACAAGCGGGTGCAGTGGCACTTCTCTGTATCCGGCCGATGTCTTCGGCGCGCCGACAATCTCGACGACCTTGCCCTCTATCGGGTCGTAAACGTTGCTGACAGTGCGCCGTATGGTCACAGTCTTGTGGGCAAAGTCAAAATCACTCCATCGCAGCCCGCACACCTCGCCGATGCGCAGCCCTGTCAGGATAGTCACGGCGAAGATGGCAGAGTGTTTGGTGCCTTTCAGGGTTTCGGCATAGGCGGCCCTGACAATCTTTTTCTGTTCCGCCTGATTGAAGCTCTTTACAAGCCTACGCGGCTGTGCCGGATATTTAAGCCGCCATGAGTGCGGCGAGACTGTCGCGGCGAGTTGTTGTGAGGCATAGCGCAACAACATCTTGATGAGGGCTATGCGGTCGCGGCAGTATTTTGACGACGAGCCGCTGCCAAGCATCTTGCTCAGTAGCCACGAGGCCTGTTGTTGCCCGAACGTCGCTATGTCAAGCCCGCCGATAAACGGCTCAATCGACATCCACGACATCGTATAGGTGCACATGGTCGTCTGTCTGAGCTCGGATTCCTTGGCGGCTTTCCATAGCTCAAAAAGTTCTTTGAAATTCATTTGGTAGGTTATATTGGTTTGACTTATGCTATATCGCTGAGCTCATCGTTGAGAGCAATCATGAGGTCGTCAAAATCCTCATCGCTGAACTCCGAGAGCTCGCCGGTGGCGTCGTCGTAATGAGAGGCGATGATTTCTGTCACATGGCCCCATGCGCGGTGCAGGGTGTCGTCGCTGTCCCACTCGCCGCAGCAGCCATAGATGACCTCGATTGTCCAGCCGCCCTGTTCATAGCAGACATAGTTCTCAATGGGGTCGTCGCAGCGGCAGGCTCCGTTCTCGTCGCAGTCGTATTCACAGCCGCCGATTTCGTGGTTGTTGTTGCGCACAAGCTCGACAAGGTCAGGAATAAGGACGTTAAGGTCAGATTTGGTTTTCATTTTGAGGTGGTTTATCGGTTTGACTTGTTTGTTATTTTTGATACTGCAATTTAGCAAATATCAGTGAATTACACAAATTTTTACACCTCTATTTTGTGCCATTTTGCCTCCTTAACATTTAATCGCAGTTGTCAGTTGGCGGCGGCGTCTTCCTCGGCCATGATGGCGTCGGCGAGAGTGCGGCAGCGGTTGGCGAGCACCCTGACGCACAGCGCCAGCGGCTCAGTTATCTTCATGATATGGCCGAAGCTCTCGGCGATGTCGATACACAGCACCGAGATGAGCACGCAGTAGGGATTCTGTCGGCGGTTGCAGCTGCGGCCGACGCGCTTCGAGATGACTTTGTCCATGTTGCTGTCGAAGTCCTCGACATAGGTCAGTATCATGCGCGCCAGGGCCACGCGGGCGGCTATCTCGTTGTGCTCTTTGACTACATACTGCCGCGATGCTTCGTTGGTGAACGTACACCAGCACTTGAAGATGTCGATGCTGACATATTCGCGCAGCCGGCCGAGATAGTCCTGATAGGTGTACCATGCGCGGCCGTAGCTCGCGCGCAGCTCTGAGGTATATTCCTCGATGCACTTGCGCAGTTGTCGGGTGTGGCGCTTATACTCGTCGAGCCGGTTCTTGCGGCAGTATTTTATCAGGGCGTCGAGCTGATCGAAAGCGAGGGCGGTCAGCATCTGGGGGATGAAGTTCATCATCACGGCCTCGCGGGTGCCGAAGAGGCTGATGCACTCGTCGGACGTCAGAGGTTTGGGACGCTGAGGTGTCGCCGACGGGATGGCGACGCGGTACTTGTCGACACAGACAGGCGGGATGGGCACCGCCGCGGTAGCGATGCCCATCTTTGCCAGTAGCTCCGTGTCTAAGGGTGGCAGATTGCCTGAGACTGGAAGTTCCATTGCAGATTGTGAAAAATTAAGACGGCCCGGATTGCTCCTACCCGCCGAACAGGTTATCTTGACGGGGTGGCACGAGGTCGTCGAAAAGGCCGGGAATCCTCGGCTTCAACGCCTCATACTCGTCGCGAAAGAACTCTTCTTTGGCTCTCCCGCGCTTCTTACCCTTGCGGGTGTGAACATCGTAGGTGTAGGGCGGTATGGGCAACGGCGTCGCTCTGACGTCGTCAATCCACCGCTCGACATCAACATCGTTTCGGTCGTAGACAAGATTCTGGAGATGGTCGGCGTCGCGGCTCTTGCGGCAGTCACACAGCAGCAGCACGGCCTTGCTGACGAATATACGCCCGCGCGGCTCCTTGCGGCCGATGTTGACAAGCTCATGCCCCTGCCAGAGCGCCTCGACCTCGGCGGTGATGAGGCCGTAGCAGTCCTCGGCAGAGATGGTGAACAGCCGCTTCCACACATAGTCGCGGTAACCGCTGTGCCAAAGTTCCAGGGCGAAGAATCCCGCAGTGCGGGCATCGCCGCGGCGGATGGCTTTCTGCATGGCTGAGCTGACCTCGAAGAAGTCATAGCCATTTGTCGTTCTGATAATCATAACTTGCTGTCTTTTAGGTTGGTTAGCTCTGTAAAGTTAGCCATTGTAAACGGATTTTGCAATCGTTTTGGCCGCCTTTTTATCGCCTTTTTGTCTATCTTACAGCAGATTAGAATCGGAACTTGCAGGAGATGTTATACTCGACCATCTGCTTGGTCTTGTCCTTGCCGTTGTTGGTGGCGCCCTTGAGGGTTATGCTGTCTCCAAAATTCTTTTTGATGAACAGTATCGAGCGCCGCTCTTCCTCCTGATTGCGGAGCGCGGCAAGCCCGCCGGAGTTGACAAAGGTGCCTTTCTGAGCGAAGTTGTAGCGCAGATCCGTCAGGACGCGCCGCTCTTTGTATTTCATGTAGCACGAAATCCAAAAGTCTTCTTTCAGTCTCAGCTCTTCGTTCCACCAGACGTTCTTGCCGCGCCTCACTCCGTAGGAGCAACCCGTTATCATCCTCGACAGCGAGTAGTAGCCCCACTCGTTATACATCACCGGCGAAATCGCCGAGGTGAAGCCGAAGAGGTGAACATCGAGCAGACAGGCCAGCTCGTAGAGCGATTCTATTATCGCCGTGACCCGTTCGGGGTCGCGCACGACGCAGGTCTCGCCCTTCTCGCAATAGAGGTTCTTGACGGCATAGACGTCGTCGTCGAGCATCATCATGTCGCCGAAGTGGCGCGCCATCCAGTTGCGTTTCGGTATCAGGCCGACCACGTCGTCAGGGTGCTTCACTATCTCACATTCGGGATTAAATTGTTTATAGAGGTCAGCCTGACTCTCGGCAACGCAGAGGATGGGGTTGCAGACGAGCTTCTTCGAGAGCACTCTGTCGTGGCGCTTATGCGAGGGGATGACAATCTTTAGGTCGCTCATACCCTCGCGCCCTCCAGAGCGCTGCGGACGTCCTTGACGTCGATGACATTGCTCTTGCCGACCTTGCCGGTCTTGTAAGAGCGCATACGCTGCATACCCAGCCGCTCGCGAAGCCAGTTGCTGTCGACTTCGTTGCCCGACTGGATGATGAACAGCTCATATTTCTCATCGTATTTGGGAACGAGCGGATAGACGGCGGTCTCGTCGGTGATGGCGTCGAAGCGCTCCCTGAAAGGGTCGCTCTTCTTCTCGGGGGCGAACTCTACGCCCCAGTCCTGAAGCTCCGTCTTGTCCCACTCGTTGGCGATAACATCCATGTCATTCTCGCCGAAGCTGACATTGTCCTTTGTGGCATACTCACGCAGCTTCCTGACGTCGGTGTCAGGGTCAAGAACCTTACAGGGCAGCTCTTTGTAGCCGAGTTCCTTGCAGGCTCTCAGGCGCAGATTGCCGCAGACGACAATATATCGGCCGTCGGCATACGGAAAGACAATCAGCTCACGCAGAGAGAGCATTTCGGGCGATTCCCCGATGCTCTTCTTCATGGCCTCGTATCGGAAATCCCGAAAGAACCGGGGATTCTTCGGGAGTCCTTCAAGTTGCCCCTTGTTGTAATCCAAGAGGCGGATTGCTAAAACTGTGTTTTCGGTCATTGCTATTTTACATCATCATTAATTACGTTATCGGAATAGCCATTAACGAAACCTATGTTTTTTGCCGGGCCTGTAACTCCAGCGTGTCGCGGAGCAGCCCTTCCATACCATTGCAGCCAATGCGCTGAAGATATGTCAACGCGGCGATTATAACCTCAGCCGCGCACTTCTCCTTTTCGCTCCTGTCGCGGAGTTCAAGGTCCCGGAAATCTGTGGCGTTGCATAGCGCGCGCCATTGTCGCGATATGCCATACAACGACACAGCCGGTGACGAAGCCGGCGTTATCCTGCCATTGGCGATTGCTGCCTTTTCGCATTGCTGCGCGAATTTCTTAAGCGGTATTGCCATTGGTAAAGATTTTTGGTTTGGTGAATGACTGGATTATCTAATACCAATGACAACAGGGGGCGATCTGCTTTGCCGGTTCATAGGTGCGAATCAAATCAGACGGTCTCTTATGATGTCGATGATATAGCAGACGCCGACTATCAGAGCGGCAAGCGCCAGCGAGCCATACAGCGGCAGCAGTATCAGCCACCACGGCATATCTGTCGCGCCTGTAAGCCTCAGAACGGCCAGAATTACGGCGGCGAGCACCAACAGGCCGACATTGATTGTCAGCGAAACATTTTCTCTTTTCATGATTCAGATTGGTTTATAGATTTAGTGAATATCGGATTTGTGCTCCCGACGGGTCCGACCCCGCAACCGCAACATATACTAACCAAAAATCTAAACATCATTCTAATAATTACCACATTGCCGCGCGGCATTTAGCGGCGTTATCGGGAGCGTGAGGGCAGGCGGCTCAGGATTCTTTAAGCCGCCTGATTGTCTTTTTGACGTAGGGGCATTTCGCGCCGTCGCAACGCCATGAGACGGTCTCTGCCATGTGCGGGCAGTCGGGCGGGCAGTTGTCGCGCTCGTAGAGCGGGACGCGGCATGAGGCGTTGATTTTCTTGCGACAGAGCGGTGTAGCCTCGGCGGAGAGCGTATGGAAAGCGCAACCCTCGGCAACGAGACGGCTCAGCGCATCAAGGCTGACTTCGATTGTTTTCGGATTCATTGCTTTTGTCTTTCGGCCACTCCATTCCGCGGTCTTTGGCGAACATGATGCAGTTGAGAACTGTGTTCAGCTGCTCTTGGGTCAGTTCCACGATGCGGAACAACCCGGTTTTTTCGTCGATGTCTACTCTCATATTTTTTTGTTTGTCAGTGTGCCTCCGGCAGTCACGACAACTGCGACCCTGCCAGATTTTGCTTTCCTCGGGCGTTTAGAGGATTATCGGAGACTTATGGAAAACATCCCGCGCCTCGCGGCGAAGGATGCTCGTTAACAAATGTCTAATTCAAAAAAATTCATCATTATCAATGGGGCGCCTCCGGCAGCTTCGACGCTGCAACCGTCCCTAATGTCTCGAAGTGCGAAGCGCTTTGAGATGGGTGTAAACTCACGCTTCGTCGCAATGGCTTGTCAGGCGGCATTTCCCTGACAGTTTCAGAGGCTTGGAGAAAACCCGCCGCGCCTCACGGCGAAGCGGGGGTGACAGTGTTGTCAGTAATTCAAAAGTAAACCTTATTACATGATTAAAAACGCTTTCGTTTCAGGGACGGCCGATGGTCTCGACGCGCCGCAGAATATGTTCGGCATGGTGGAAGCTGAATCCGCGCTCGACGCCGAACACCGAGCAGGCGTAGCTCCCATCTTTGGGATTGCACCGCTCTGAGAGGTCGCAGTCGTCGCAGTCCGACGGGCCGCAGCTCTCAGAGAGCACATACATCTCGCCGTCAATGATGATGGCGTTGAGATTGTTGTTCATTGTCTATATTTTGATTTTTCAGTCGAAAAGGGAGCGGACGCAAACCTCACTCTCTGCCTTTTTGATGTTCTGAACGGCAGTGGCGAAATAGCTATCTTTCAACTCGCAGCCTATGCCGCGTCGGTTATTTTTGACAGCCATATATATTTCGCTCCCGATTCCAAGAAATGGAGTGAACACAACCTCGCCCTCATTGCTCCATAGATTGACAAGCCGATGAATTACCTCCAGTTGCAGCGGACAAATGTGTTTTTCGTCGCCTTGGGCGGTGCCCTCCTTTCCGTTGAGCACATCCGTGCGCTTAATGTCCATCCACACTGGCGACGCCCACTTTTGCCATACTTCAAGGGGGAAGTTGTCGCGATTAAGGTTCGTGATCGGCTCCCAATCAGCTTCATTGCCTTCCCACTTTTTGAATATAGTAATATATTCGGCCATTCCGATTCCGGTTTTGGAGCTGTCAGAAGTTACCTGCTTATAGAGAAGACGTTGCGTTTTGGTGCGCTGCATTTCCAGAACAGGGTCACAGAAGATTGTGATTTTCGAGTGGAGTTTGAATCCTGACTCCAGTACGTGATGGGTGTGCTCGCCGGTGAAGTCGTACATTCCTGTGTAGCCTGACGAGTTCTTGTATACGCCGAGGTCTTTTGTGTGAACACACATCAGTCGACCGGGTTTCAATATGCGGTAAAGCTCTTTTAACAGGAAAGAATATTGAGTAAAAAAGTCTTCGTGGCTCTCGTTGTTCCCCATGTCGTGAATATAGTTGAAATAAGTGAACAGAGAACTGAACGGCGGCGAGAATATGATGAGATCCACTGAATTATCAGGTATTCTCTTGATTTCAATGGTCGTGTCTCCTTTCATCAGGAATACCTTATCGTCGCGATATTCGTCGTAGGCATACTCTTCGAGAAGTCCATACGAATGTTCATTTACGTTCCGATTGATTTCGCGCTTCATCTCTTCGAATTTGCGCTGCTTTTCTTCTATAATGTTTCTTGCGTTCTGCATTGTGTCAGTTATAATTAAGTGAATATTTACTTCTCCCTCACGACCGAAACGATAAGACCGGCGGACTTGCTGATAGAAGTCCTCAAAAGAGAAATCGGGCGCAACGAAGATTTGGGTGCCGCACTTTTGAAAGTTCATGCCGTAACCGCAAATTTTAGCTTTAGATATGAGAATCCTTATTTTACCGTCAGCAAAGTCGAGCAGTCTACGCTCTTTGTCTGCGTCCTTATCGCTCCCTTTTACCTCTACAGATTCGGGGAGTAACTTGCGTAATATCTCGCCCTCTTCGTTCTGCTTTATCCATATCAGCACCTGCCCCCCCGTCTCTTTCGCGAGCTTAGCGGCGAGCTCAAGCCGCTCGTGCTTTGTCTTGCGAAGTTCGGCATTGAAGTTTGTGGCGTTGACAATTCCCTGAGCGAACAGACACCCGTCTTGCGGCTTTGTCTCTATCTGATGCTCGATATAGTTGAGCTTAGGCAAAACAAACTTCTTGCCTGTCTCGATAAAGCCGATATCTGCAGGGTTCTCGAAGATGATCGCCCAGGATGAAATCCAGCCGTAGAAGTCGGATTTGGCGTGACCTTTGAGCCGATAGTTGTTCATGCCTTCTTCTCTGACGAACCACTTTGAACGCATATCTTGAGCGTCAAGTACGTTTAGGAACTCGGAGTGGTTCCCGATTTCGTTAAGATCGTTGGGTGACGGCGTGGCGGAACAGCAGAGTTTGTAAGGTGTTTGTTTGAACTTGGACGTCAATTCACGGCGGTAATGGCCGGTGAAGTTCTTCAATATAGACGATTCATCGAGAACAACGCCGACGAACAAAGATTCGTCGATGTTGTCTATCTGTTCGTAATTGATGATGATGAGCTTGTCATTATCAGTCCGCTCTGTATAACGAGCTATATGATAACCGAACTTGGCGCCCTCTGCAATGGTCTGCTTGCTAACAGACAAAGGTGCAAGAATCAGCACCGGGCGGTTCTCGTGCTCTGACACTCTCTTTGCCCATTCAAGTTGCATAAGAGTTTTACCCTGGCCGCAACCGGCGAAAATGCCGCCTTTGCCAAGTTTAAGCATTCGGCGAACGCAATATTTTTGAAAGTCAAAGAGAAACGGGGCTAATTCTTCATCCGCCATATCGAAGCCGCTCTGTGATACTGTCGTCTTTTTCTTTTCTAAAAATTCTTGATATTCCATAGTAAGAGCAAGCACCGCCGCCACAGTGACGAGCGGTGCCGTGTTAAGTTGTTTACGCGTTTTAGCTGATTGAGCTTATTCGAGCGGCTTGCCGTCGAGGCCGTAGCCGAGGGCTTTCAGATTCTTCTCACATTTGGCCCTGAATCGGTTGAACTTGGCCGTCACCTTGTCGCGGGCGGCCTTGTAGGCGTCGGGGCAGTGAACCCGTCCGAGGTCGTCGAGCAGAGGCTCACCGATGAGCAGACACTGATTGCGCTCGCGCATCTGAGCGAACAGCCACCCGTGCATTATCTGAGCCCATGTCTCGGGGTGTTTGGCCACATGGTCGCGTATCTTACGCGGATCTGTCTCGGCGGTGAGACCGACGGCCATTTGCACGGCGAAGTTGTTGACGAGCATGAACGACAGCATGAGCACGCGCTCGTCGTCGGTCAGAGGTTCAGCGACGGGCTTGCACTCCGACAGTGCCGTGATACCGGCCACGGCCAGCGAGGGGCCGAGAGCGTTCTCTTCGCGCTTGAGGGCGTCGAGGATTCCCTGCACCTTGTAGGGCTTGCCGTCGGCGGTGCGGATGGTGTCGTTATCCTCTGTTCTGACATACCACTGCTGAGGCTCGAACTCGGGCGTGCCCCATTCCCAAAGGCTGATGCAGCGATAGCACTTGCCATCTTCGAGAAACTTCTGAGTGCGCTCGTCGTCGATGCCGTAGATGCATTTGCCCGAAAAGACATTGTCGGGGTCGACAATCTGATAGCCGCGCTCGGCGATGGCCTCTCTGAGGCGCGCAACGCGTTCTTTGGTAGCGGGCGCGTTGCCGATATAACCCTGCCGGATGCAGAGCACCGTCTTGCCGAGAGCAAGCGGCTCGTTCTCCCTGACGAGAACGGGCGCCATGGCGTCGATGCGGCTGAGCTGATAGTCGAGCGTCTTGGCGTCGAATCGGGCGCGGTCGGTGCAACGCCCGGCGTCGTTGCTTTTCATTTCCCAGAACAGACAGCCGTGATTGGCGGTGTTGTAGTTGCACTCGGAGCACTTGAGGCCGCAGCTACCCTCGAAGTTCTCGTCGGCCTTGTCGTCGCTCTGATACCATATCGACTTGTCGATGGTCATGAACAGGTTGCTCAGGAATCCCTCGGCCGCTGTCTTGCTCAGCCCGTGGTAGGAGTCGCCATATTGCTTGAAGAACTTGCCCTGATTCTCCTCGTCGAGCTTGGCAATCATCATGGCCGACACAATGGGCATCTTGCCGTCTCTGACAGCGCGCATCAGGTCGGGGATGAGGTTGTTGAGCTTCACGCGGTCCTGAACGAAGCGGATGCTCTTGCCGAAGCGGGCGGCCACTTCCTCGGCGGTGTTGCCTTTCTGGATGAGCTGAGAAAAGGCAAAGGCCTCTTCGATGGGGTCGACATCCTTGCGTTGCAGGTTCTCGGTTATCATCGCGTCGAAAGCCTCGTCGTCGCTCATCTCGCGGACTATGGCGGCAATGTCGTTGAAGTGGTTGTAGGTCGTGCCCTTCGGGGCCACGCAGTCCATCTCGCTCCAACGCTTCGACAGCTCGCAGAGGGCGCGGTAACGGCGCTCGCCGCAGACAATCTCGTACTTGTCGGGGCGGTCGCCATATTCGTTACTCGGGTGTCTGACGGGCCTGACGGTGATGGGCTGTAACAGGCCCTGCCTCTCGATGTTATCGGCAAGCTCCTGAATCGCGGCCTCGTCAAAGGTTTTGCGCGGGTTCATCGGCGAGGGGAACACCGATGACAGCGGGAGTTGTTTTACTTCCATTTGGTTTTGGTTTATTGGTTTGACTTGTAATTGATTACTCTGTAAAGTTAGCAATTATTGGCGGGATATGAAAATTATTTGGCCGCCTTTTTGCCGCCATGTCTTGTCGATGATGCAGAAGAATCCGCGGCGGGCGCACTCGTCGAACAGCTCGCGGTCGTCGGGCTCTATCTCAGCGGGTGCCATCCCGTTCAGCGTCGTGAAGTGCGGCATGGCGAACCGACGGCGTATAGCCTCAATGGCGTCCCTGTCGCGGGTCAGCCATCGGATAACGAGCTTTACCGCCATGACGCGCCGCGCATCTCTACAAAGTTGAACATCTCGTCGCAGCGGTCGCGGATATGGTCGCCGTAGAGGTCGCCTATCTGGTCGGGCGACAGGTTCGAGGTGACGTGGGTGAAGTCGCCACGGCGGATGTCGTAGCGCCGCTGGAAGATATACTGGAACACGTTCTCCATGTTGCCGTAGTAGCCCGTCGGGATACTCTCGCGGCCTACCTCGTCGAAAGCCTGGCGGGGCATCATGATGTAGCTCTCGATGGCGGGATAGCCTCCCATGGCAAACATACCGGCGACGTAGCTCGCGTTGGCGGTGTTGAACCCGTAGGCCCATGTGTCGCGCCGCATCGTTCGGGGGTCTGCGCTGTTGCGGTATATCGCGGGCGGCCTGACTATCGGACAATACCGCCGGATGATTTCAAGCATCGTCGACTTGCCCGTGCCGATGTCGCCCCAGAGCCATAGCCCCTTGTCGGGATCGTAGCGCCCGTCGAGCATCAGGCACCACCGCACGAGGTCGTTCAGCAGCGGCTTCATGTCGGGCGCGATGGTGAATCGCGGGCAGACCTCACGGCACACGTCGAGAAATTTAATTTTCTCCTGGCGGGTTACGCTTCTTGAGGCCGCAGCCCGGCACGATGCGCCCTCTGATGGGGACGCCGCCGCTCGGGCCACTTGGCCTATAGGTTTGGGATTGCTCATTGTTCGTTCGTTTTTCTTTTTCGGCCCTCTCGCGGTAGAATATCCAGCCGTTGGCCTTGCCCTGCCACTGAATGACCTTGTTGCCGTATTTGTCTTTCCACCCGACGGAGTTGTATTCGTCGAAGAACAGCCGCGCCGACAGCTCCCAGTCGTCGAGGCGCGTGTCGGCGCTCTGACTGAGAAAATATCGCCTGACCTCGTCGAGCGTCGGGAATGTCGGCGGCGGGTCATTGGCCTTTGTCGCCCTCTTCGATTTTTTCTCTTTTGGCGACACCAACGGCACCTGCCCTGATGGTGTAGCGTTAGCTACACTATCTGTTTTAAGTTTATTGTTTATAGTTTTATTATAGCTTCCCGTTTTACTTTCCGTTTTACTTCCCGTTTTACTTTCCGTTTTACTTTCCGTTTTACTTTCCCACGGAAAGTAAAAACCATTTTCGGACTCTATCGGGAAACAATAAACAGGCGCTGCGGCCTTTCTCTTACCCGGCCGAAAATCGATGAGACCGCGCTCGCTGAGCCTACACCTGCATTCGATTAGGGTCTTCTCGCTGAGACCCGTCGAGAGGACGGCCCGCTTGTTGGGTAGGGAGAACGGATTCACCCAGCCAATCTTATTGCAGTAGTGCAATAAATAGAAATACAGATTGGCATCTTGGGATTTATAACCCTTCATCTCGACCTCGCTCCAAAAACGGTTGATCAATTCAATATAATTCATCGATAAAGCGGGTATTTGTTCTGTGCTTCTTCGAGGTGTTTCTGCGGGGGAATCTGTAGATAAGAGCAGACGGCGCCGATAAACTCTATCAGGCCATGACAGACGACGTAGACGCTGCCGTTGCGCTCTACGAGAGCCTGCCATTGCTTTTGTGCCGTGCTCTGCGTTCCGGCACTGCTGCCTTTGCGCTTGGGGACTTTCATCTCAATGCAGAGGCTTGCCTTGCCTCCTTTGGGGTAGAGCAGAATCAGGTCGGCAACGCCTCTGACCTGACCCTCATAGACCATCTGAGCGCCCGCACGGGCGCCGCGCCATCCTCCGTTGGGAACGGCGAACAGCAGCGACGCCGCCTCGGGAAATGTCATCCTGAACCACGTCACGCAGATGTGCTGTATCTTCGATTCAGAATAGCCTTGTTCAGCTTCGTTGATTTCTGCTGTTGTCATTGTTGTGAGAATGAAGTCGGGCGGCTTGTGAGGCCGTCCGACGCGTTATCTGATTCTGTATTCGGCGACGAACGCCTCATAGTTTCTGTCTTCGGGCAGCGGGAGCGTTATGCCGAACTCTGTAGCCGCGTCTGCCTTGACCTTTTCGAGGTAGTTTGTCATCTGCAACGTGTTGAGGTCGGTTGTACTGCCGGGCACCCTGTACCACTTATTGCCGACGGCGACGTCGCGGCTGAGATACTTCGATTTGTAATAGTCGTGAAAGTCCTCTTTCGGCGTCCCCGTGGCTTCCTCCATGCACGTGTACCACATCCACATCAACGAGTTTTGTGATATTGTGCGGGGCTTGGTCTTGCGGGTTATGCTGACCTTGTATTCGCCGTTACGGAGCAGTGAGCACATGAAGCTGAAATCCTTGTCCATGGTCACCTCTCCGTCACGTTTTATCAGCGTGGCGTCCATCAGGCGGGGTCAAAGGGCAGATTGTTCACCCCGGGAACGGCGGGCTGCTGTGCTGCCGTCTGAGGCGCCTGAGGGGCGAGGTCATATTGCGGGAACTGCTGCTGCGCGGGCGGGGCCTGTTGCGGCTGAGAAGAGCCGTATTGCGGGTTTGGCGGATGAGCACAGCCTGGCGCGTACCAATAGCCGCCGGCGCCCGCGGGTTTGGGGTATTTCTCTTCACAATACAGCGTCCCCTGCTGCTGTTGGGGCTGCTGAGGCGCCTGATAGAACGACACCGACAGGCCCTTGGCGGTGTTGAAGACGCGGCCGTTGTATTCGCGGCCAGTCAGCATACCTTCGAGGTTGACGCGGTGACCGGGGACGATGCCGTTGAGCATCGCCATCTTGTCGCCTGTAAACTCGACGAGAACGAAGTTCGGGTGAACGCGCCCGTCGCGCTCCCATGAGTCGTCTATGATGAGCTCCCGCTTGATGAAGCTCTGCCCGCCGCTCTTCGACGGAATCTCTATCTCGGCAGAGACATAGTGAACGAGGGCGTTGATAGCTGAGAATTTAATCATTGCTGTTATTATTTAAGGGTGAAACCGCCCTTGGTTGTCTTTTTTAGGGTGTATTGTTTATAAAGTTCGGGGTGGTCGGACTTGAAGCGCGCGGTGTCGAACGTGGCGCGCTCGCTGTCGGCGGCGATAGTGGCCTTGAAGCTGCCGCTGTCCCACGACTTGATGCCGTTCTTCTCCATAGCCTCGCGGATAGTCTTCTTGGCCTCTTCGAGACGCGCCTTGGTGTCGCGCTCGGCGTCGAGAAGCCGGGCGATGTAGTCGATGACTTCCTGAGGCGCGATAACGGGCTTGTCGTCGGGGGCGGGCATAGGCAGGTCAGACTGGATGCCGAATACCGACAGGTCGTGGTGGTAGTATATCGGGCCGTTGTCGCCAATGACATACTCCGTCGATAACAGCTCTCTGACAAGCGCGGCGGGCTTGCGGTCGATAACCCAAAAGGCGTCGTCGTCGGGCCTGAGCCAGTTGGCACAGAGCCCCTCGACTTTGACGCCGGGATTCTCTGCCTCGAACAGCTCGGCATAGACCGACAGCTGCCAGGAAAGATACTCTCTCAGAGCGTCCTCGCTCGTGCCGAAGTAGTCGGGCTTGAAGTAGCCGCACAGGGGATAGAGCCTCAGGTTGTTCGTCTTGGTGTCGGCGAGCCATATGCCCCGCGTCTTCTTATGCAGCCACACATTGTCTATCTGCGAGGCGTAGCGGATGTTATCGGATACTGTAAGCTCGTTGGCCAGAGGCTCGAACCCGTCGAGGTGGCGGATGTAGGCGTCGAGCTCGGCGCTGACGTCCCATGTCTCGTCAACCTCCTTGCTGCCGTAGCGTGTGGGGACTATCTGAGAGGCCTGTCTCACGCCGAGTTCGTCGTAGGTCTGTATGGCGTGATGCACGGCTGTGCCGCGGCTTCCGGCGCGGGGGATGGCGTATTCCTTGACATACTCGTTGGCCTCGGGATATACACCCAATCCGAGGATCGAGTGTATAAGTCCCGTGATGCCGAGTAGCCTCTTTTCGCCGAGGTAGTAGGTATGGCTCGCCTCGTCGAATACTACGGGGGATTTCTTGAACTGCATCAGTTGGCGGCTTTATTGAGTGCGGCGTTTTTCTGTTGGATGGCCTTGTAGAAGTCCGTGCCGGGCTGACAGAGGGCGGGGGATTTGGCGCCCCACCTGTGCCATACGGCGTTGAGCTGCTCGATGGTCGTGCAGTTCTGCGTTTCCGTGAGTGCGGCGTTGAGCTGTTCGCCCGTGTAGGCGTAGCCCGACGTTGCGGCAGGGCGAGGGGCGCTCTGAGTGCTTTCGGGGCGTGTAGCGGCTTCATACTTGCTTTCGTTGTGGCCGTTGGCTTTCGGGCCATACCATATATTGCCGCCGATTCCGAGGGGCTTCATGGCAATAGAGAGCGCATCGGTCAGGGCCATCTTATAGCCCTCGTCGTTGACGTAGGCGCCGCCGCGCTCTTTCGACACGATGGCAGAGCCGCCATTGCCGGGAATAGCGGCCGACCACTCTTTCGTCTCAGGGTCGCGGACGTAGAGGCTGACATTGCAGAAGCACTTGACCTCATAGTTGCGTGTTCTGGTTGTGGTCTCGTGCTTTTCTGCAATACCCTCTTTTATAACTTTGCCCCGTTCATCTCTCTCAGCTGGGACTTGCGGCTGATAGGGCGTTTTGCTTTCTATTGTGTCTGTTACATATTCTTCCACCCACTGCCGGTCAATTGTATATTTCCAGCCGAAACCGACTGGACCGAAGATTTCCGTCATTCTCTTAATGCGCCACATCGGGTTAACGTCGCTCATTCCTTTCAGGCGCCCTGCCTGAATACTTTTGAGGGCGTCGGCGGGAACCTCACAGCCCTTGTTGTAGAAGCGCAGGTTGTGTTCTCTGATAGCCTGAGCCTCATCGGCGGCATTAGCGGCCGCCTGTTTCTTCTCGTTTGACATTTGGTTAGGTATTATTGGTTTGACTTTGTATCTCTGAGATACGTTGTAAAATTAGCCATTTATAACGGAGTATGCAAGCGGATTGGCCGCCATTTTGACGGCGGCGGGTCGCCTTAACGTTTACTGACACATGAGGCCGAAACGCGGCGCATAAAAGTCGAAGTTCTTGCGCTCGATGTCGGCATCTTCGGGGTACCATGTGGCCCGTTGCAGCCAACCCTCGAAACAGTCCTTGCAGAGCCACTGATTCAGCACAGCGATATAATAGCCGCGCTCAGAGGGCAGACAGGGACGCGCGCACCAGTCGCAGATTGCCATTTCAGAGCCGACAGCTTCGGTCAGCTCGCGGGCCGTGCACTCGACAACGAGGAACTTGCCCGCCTCAATTCTTTTTGCCATGATATAAGATGTTTGGTGAGAAATATCTGTCAACGGAATCAGGAAAGCGGCTCTCGATCTGCGCGGCGTATGCAAAAGGGTTGGCGTGAACCCATAGGTGGCACCCGTCGCAGAGGCACATCATATTAGACGGCTCGGCGGCAAGTTCGGGGGCGATGCAGACGGGCAGGATATGATGCATCTGCGCCTCATCATACGCTATCTCGGCGCCGCACATCTCGCAACGATGACCCGCGGCCTCGAACTGCTCGACCCTTATGCGGCGGCGTTTTTCCTGCCTCACAAGATTACGGTTCTTCTTTATCCTGACGGGGCAGTTGGCTATGACGAATCGCCAGCCGAAGATGCAGACCTTGAAAAACCTATTTTTCATTTTGACTGCCGATAAATTCAGCCACTTTGGCGAGCGCCTCGGTGAAGATGCCGAAGTTCTCGGGATAGACGGTTATGCTCCAGCGCTTGGCCGCTTTGTAGTTTTCCTGATACTCGCGCTCTGTTATCTGCATGCAGAGTTTGCCGGACGGCGTGCGCACAGCGTCGATGAAGTAGGCGCGGGTACGCGTAAACACGCGTTGGGAAAATTCAATTCTTTTCTTCATGATGATGTAAGCTGATGATGTGTGGGCGGCACAGGAGTCGAACCTGTCTCTCTGCGTCGGTGAGCGTCGGTGCACCTCGGCAGCGTTCCGGCCATCTGAACTGACCGCCCTGAAAAGTTGCCCTATCTTCACAGACGGGGCAACACAAATAAATAATTTGATTTCTTTCTCTCTGTGGAAATTGCTATGCAAACAAACTGCGGACGGCGCGGGCCTCGAACCCGCATCTCTGCTTGCGCGCCAGGCAGCGTTTAGCCTGTTAAACTGGCCGTCCTGAGAACCCGCGCTATCTTCACAGGCAACGCGTGGAATAACGGTAAACTACAAATGAGTAGTCGAGAGGGCCGGAGTCGAACCGGCCTACAGGTTATTCAGCCACGATTATTCACCTGCGCCCGCCTCTGCGGGTGGCACTTGCCGCGTGCCGTCCTCCCGTTGGGAACCGCGCTATCTTCACAGACGGCGCGGGAAATGTCTAATACCAAAAAAAGAGGTTATGGAGACAAAAATGTCTGTAACCGAAATAATTTAACATTAAACGATCATAGTGCGGAGACGACAGGCTCGACCCTGCAACCGACGGCTACTGCCATAAGCGCCACCTCTCTCCTCATTTCAGGCGCTTGCGGGCGGCTTTCCCCGCTGTCCGTCTCCATGTGGCCGGGTTTGCCCGTCCGGCCGCCGGGGTTTGATTGATATGATGCCTCGACCCTCACGGGCTTTTTGTAGGCAACCCTGTTTACTTTTACCTTGGGCGGCCCTCACGGGTCGCATTGTGTCCGAAATATTATGGGTATTTCTTTCTCATGTTGCGGCAGTGCATCAACACCTGAACGGCGTTGCACTTCCACTTGCTGTTCTGGGCGTTGGTGCCCTTCTCAGCCTCTATCTTTCCCGCCGCGATGAGGTTTTCGAGCTTTCCCGGGCCGCCGACAATCCTTGCCGACGTGTCCTTGCTGAAAGTCATACCCTGGAGTGCGAGGAAGATATTCTCCAGCGCGATTTCCGCGGTGTTCACGGAAGTAATCTTGAAGCGGCTCATCGCTCAGGCCGTTCGTGTTACCATCATGCTCTTTGTCTCGAAGTCGGTTTTTGCCGACCATGCCTTTCCCTCGTTCATCCTGTCGGGCAACAGCGTCGTTGCTGTGCACGATCGCACCGATGTAGGGTTGTATTTGTCGCAGGGAAACTGAACGACGTCGCCGACGTTCATATCTCTAAACTCCTCGGCGATGCCACGGGTTGCTATGCGCGTTATCTTTACCATATATAAATCTACATTTGGGTTAAACTTGGAGCGGCAGGCGGATTTGCACCGCCGACCTTCAGGGACATGCCCTGACGCTCTACTGCTGAGCTATGTCGCTCTTTTTCACTATCTTTGTGGTGTCAAAACTAAACAGTGAAGTATGAGAAAACTAAGAACCGGGACGCCTGACGCCACGGAAATGTGGGGCGGGGCTGACATCATGGCCCATCTGGGCTGTGACCAGACAAAAGCAAAAGAGATTATGAAAGAATGCAGAAGTAAGTACGGCCTCAGTGGCTATGGTGACATAGAAAAGCACCTGATACTTGACTTTATCAATGAGAAACAGCGCGCGGAGCGTGAGCGTGAGGCACGCCACAACGCCGACATCGCCGTTGCCCGTCAGGTTGCCGTTCTCGAAGAGCAGGTCAGGACTCTGAAAACTCAGAATCAGACTCTTCAATCAATGTGTGATTCGTCTTCGGCGGATGCCCGCAAGGCACGCACACAATCGCTTGTCGCCAACTTCATATCCGGCATATCTCTTGTCATTGCCGTTCTGGCTTTGGTTCTTAAGCTGTATTAATACTCAGTCCATTTTTCACGGGCGGACACACTCAACCCGCCATCCGCTGTTCTATCGGCATAAGCGCGGATGGATCTCTACTTATCGCAGCGCCGACCCGTTTCAAAGTGCCTTTCGCCTTTCGGCTCACTCAGCTGCTTCTTTTTCGGCTGCTGCTCATCGCTGATGTTCCGGCGGTCTCCCGTCCGGCCATTTCAGCGGAATTTCCAATACGTCAAAGAACTCTTCTTAGGTTGTGGGAGTGGCAGGCATGACACCTGCAACCGTCCTGCTGCGAGTGTTGGTACTCTTAACACCCTTTCGGGCACTCGCTACGTCGGCGGACTTTCCCGACTGTTCACTCCCTGCTGCAACCCCTTGCGGGGCCGGGGCTCTCTCGCCCCTGGGCGTCGCTCACTCCTGAGCTGCCCTATGGTTGGTTTGACTTTGGCGGGGTTACTTATCAGCGAATATCGACTGATAGAGGACGGCGATGGCCTGAATCTGAGCCTTGACTCGGTCGTTGGTGGCGAGCTCTTCGCGGTACCACTTCGAATAAGTCTCGACGTCGTTGCGGGCCTTTGTCAGGCTCTCACGCACATTGGCGAGCTCTTCATCGACGGCGGCTTTCTGGTCAATCAGGCGCTCGGCGAGGCGGCGGAGTGTGGCGGCGTCGGCAGTGCGGAAGCTGACGAGCATCTCGGGGTCAATATCGTCGGCGTCGACGGGCTCGATGTGGAAGTTCAGGCCCTCCTTGTCGATGCAGGCGCCGGCGTCGTTGGCAGAGGCCTCAGTGAGTACGATGGTGTTGTAGTCGGGGAACAGCGTAACGTCGGTTCCGAGGGTGACGGCGAAGTTGGCGAGGCTTGTGTAAGAGCCTTTGTCTTTGGCGATGTACTGGATGGAGTTGGTTGTCATTGTGGCAGATGTTTAAGGGGTTAGTATGTTATTTTTCGATTGTTCTGAGATAGCGTTTGAAGAGCTTGTAGACGACCAGCTTGCTGTTGACCATTTCGTCGTCAGAGGGTTCGCGGCGTTTGAGGTCGTCGGCTGAGGTCGACAGCTCGATTTTGTAGATGGTCAGGCGGATGAAGTTCTCGGCACCGGCGGCGTCGCCGATCATGAGAAAACGGCTGAGCATTTTCATCTGGCTCAGAATTGCCGAAGCGGCGGCGTTGCTGCTCCACGCTTCATTGTAGGCGACGGGGTCGTAGTCGATGCTGGCGAGCGCTTTTTCGGCCTCGTTGCGGATGTTCATGAAGTCGCCGATTTGTTCTTCGACGCTCTCGACGATGCTTGTGATGGAGTTTGTGGCAGTTTCCATTGAGGTTAAATTTTTGGTTGTTAGAGTTTTGAATTACCAATCATTTCACTATATTTGTAGCGTTTGATTGATTATGGTGCAAAGGTAATCTCAAATGAGATTAAATGCAAGCGTTAAACTAAAATTATAATCTCAATTAGGAATAATTAACAATTATGGTCGAAAGAATTAAATCCCTTATATCACATTTGGGGGTGTCGACGAGGGCATTTGCAATTAGCTGCGGACTCCGTCAAAACACATTAAGCAATCAGCTTAATGGCATGAGAGATTTGTCGCTCTCAACAATTTTGGCAATCATCGCGGCATACCCAGACGTTTCGACAGAATGGCTATTAAGAGGTAACGGCGAAATGCTAAGAGCTGAATTGCCTGATGCGAACGCTGATCGCGTTCTGAAAATGGTCGATACCATCGCCACTCTTCAGGACACGATTAACGCGAAGACAGACACTATCGCTACGCTCAATGAGCGAATCAAGCAACTCGAATCACAACTTAACACTAAATAATTATTGAAAAAGCAAATCATCACAATCTGCCTCATCGTTGCCGCAATGGTTGCAACGACTTCATGCTCAAACTCGGCCAAAGATAAATATCAGGCTCAAAAGGCCTATGTCGATTCTTTGCAGAAAGCCAACACTCAGGAAATAAACGGCGCGCTCTTAACAGGCACTCAGGCCGACGCCCTCATTGCCAGGATGGAGTGCTACCACAAAGAAGTCGTCGCTCTCGATTCTCTTAAGAATCTCGCAAAAGAGGCTTTCGGCGATAACAGCGCTGAATATAAAGAGGCCTACGACCAAAAGGTGAAAGCTCAGGAAGAGGAAGACGCAGCAACCAACGCCAGTCTCAACAAATTGAAATCAGGTTTATAATCAAATCATCATGAAAAGAATCTTACTCGCATTGTTTCTCTGCATCCCGTTCGTGGCATCTTCCATGAAGATTGCCAAAGACGAGATTGACGAGTTTACAGGCAACCGCACGCTCATAACGTCGTGGGAGAAAATCTGCAATGAGAAGATAAGCATACGATTCAGGCTACAGAACAATTACAAAATTCTCGATTTCTTTATATATAGCAGTAATCCCATTGTCGTGGGCGAAGGCGATCAGTTGCTTTTTAAGAGTATAACTGATAATATCGAAGAATTTAAGTCGATAGACATATCCAGTAGTAAATCCAATAGCAGTTATGTCGGACGCGATTGGTCGTTGTCCGCATCCTATTTGGGTGACCTCTCTTTTTTCGCCGACAACATTACAAGGCTCATTCGCATTTATGAGACCGATGGCTACATCGATAACAAAATAAAAGAGGGCGACGGTAAAAAGATCCAGAAGCTCTACGACCTCTTTTCTGTTGCCCTGGGCGGTCAGCCCGGCGCCGCCGCATCCTACGCCAACTATACCATCACGTTCCTCAAGAGCACCGACGGCGGCAAGTCGTGGGAAGTCGACAGAGAGGAATACAAAAAAGACCTCTCGAAAGACGAGCTCTCAGAGATTGTCAGCGAGTGGAAAGCTCAGTCAAAAGACCGCAAACTCTTCGACTGCCGCATCAAAAAAGACAAATAGCCTCACTCACGGCGGCGCCTGAAAATGACGCCGCCGACCCCTAACATTTCCGTTTTATTGTCGGAGCGTTTCCTGACCCCCAATCAACCGCGCTGTCAGTCAGCCACCTACGCGCCTATCGCGAGAAAAGTAGCTATTTTCTCCGACATAGTCAGCTTATTTCACGGAAGAGTTAGGCGCCTGCCAGAACCAGGGCTTCATCTGTAGTCTGATAATCTGAATTAGGATAGCTGATTCCCTGCGGGACGAGCGCTACATGATAGAAGACTGTCAGGAAACAGCTGATGCCCGTCGCGAACAGGTTCCTTGAAATAGCCGGGAGACTTGACAAAAATGTCTTTCGCGAACCCGGCGACGCCAAACAAAAGAGTTGCCAGACAAAGTATAATGTATTTCTTCATTTTGATAGATTTAGCCAACGGCAAATATACACAAATTCCCGGAGTGCGGCGCGGGTCAAACCAAATTTCGGGCCATTTAGAACCGCTGTTTCGATTATTTGTTGTAATTTTGAAGCCATTGTAGAATTATCGGGCCGCATAAACGGCCTCTTTAACATAGCAGAATAGAAATGACTGACGAAATACTGCTGAAAGTCAGCGGCCTGCGCGCCGGCATTGAAGGGCGCGAGATCCTCCGTGGCGTCGACCTCACCGTCCGTCCCGGCGAAGTTCACGCAATCATGGGCCCCAACGGTTCGGGAAAATCGACATTTTCGGGCGTCCTGACAGGCAATCCGGTTTATAAAGTAACAGGCGGCTCCGCCATATTCCACGGGCTTGATCTTCTTTCGCTCGATCCCGCCGACCGCAGCCATGAGGGACTGTTCCTGTCGTTCCAATATCCGGTTGAGATTCCCGGCGTGTCAATGGTCAACTTCATGCGTGCCGCCGTCAACGCCAAACGCAAATATTTCAACCAGCCGCCACTCTCAGCCGGCGAATTCCTGAAAATGATGCGCCAAAAGCGCGAAATAGTCGAGCTCGACAACAAGCTGGCGTCGAGATCGGTCAATGAAGGCTTCAGCGGAGGTGAGAAGAAGCGCAACGAGATTTTCCAGATGGCCGTTCTCGAACCCCGTCTGGCGATTCTCGACGAGACTGACAGCGGACTCGACATCGACGCTCTGAGAATTGTGGCCGGAGGCGTCAATAAGCTTAAGACCAACCAGAATGCTACAATCGTAATCACGCATTACCAGCGTCTTCTCGACTATATCAAGCCCGACTTCGTTCATGTGCTCTACAAGGGCAGAATCGTAAAGACCGGAGGCCCCGACCTTGCGCTCGAACTTGAGGAAAAAGGCTATGACTGGATCAAACGTGAAATCGACGGAGAAGAATGAATGCCCTTAGTCAATATCTCTCGCTGTTCGAAGCTAACAGGACCGCCTTCGAGAGCGTGACGTCGTCTGTCGTAAACGATCTTAGACTGGAGGCTTTCAGAATGCTCTCCGAAGCTACTTTATCCGGAAAGGATGCGACATCGCTCGAAGCGATGATAGCGCCCGATCGCGGCATCAATGTAAACCGGATTGCAATGCCGGTTGAAATCGCGGCCAGTTTCAAGTGTGCCGTGCCTCATATGTCAACTCTGCTCGGATTGATTATCGGCGACTCATTCCATGCGACGACATCTCTTGACAGGCAGTTGCCCGACGGTGTGACATTCATGTCGCTCGCCAGAGCTTCTCGCGAACATCCCGAGCTCCTGACACAATTCGGGAAGATCGCTCCGGCTGATAAAGCCGAGGTCGCCCTGAACAATATGATGTGGCAGGACGGCGCTCTCATCCATATTGCCAGAGGCACGAAAGTTGACCGTCCGCTCCAGCTCGTGAAAATCTTTTCAGGAGCCAATATGCCGATGATGGCTTTCAGGAGACTGCTGATTGTGGTCGAAGAAGACGCGAGCCTCCAGCTGCTGAGCTGCGACCACACTCAAGACCGGGGAGAATATTTCTCAGACGAAATTGTGGAAATATCATTGGCTGACAACGCCAGACTCGAATTGTGCGACATCGAAGAGAGCTCACTGACGACATCGCGCTATTCATCGGTATGGACGCGACTCGGACACAATGCTAAGATCAATCATACGACAGTTACGCTCAGTTGCGGAGCAACCCGCAACAATATAAATGTCGACATCGTCAATCCCGGAGCTCGTTCGAGACTGGCCGGAATGGCCATAGTCGACAAGAATATGCGCATCGACAACCGTACATCTATAAATCATCTGAGCGAACACGGAACCTCAGACCAGCTGTTCAAATATGTGCTCGACGACGAAGCCCGCGGAAAATTCGAAGGATGCATAACGGTGGCTCCAGGCGCAAAATTTACCGAAGCTTACCAGACGAACCGTAACATTCTGGCATCAAAGAACGCGCGGATGAATTCCAATCCATGGCTCGAGATTTATAACGACGATGTTAAATGCAGCCACGGTGCATCAACAGGCCAGCTCGACCCCGACGCTCTGTTCTACATGGAGCAGCGCGGCATACCACAGCCCGAAGCCAAGGTCATGCTAATGCAGGCTTTCATGGTAGATATTATCGACGCTGTCGGTATCGACGGTCTGCGCGACCGTCTACGTCACCTTGTAGAGACCCGTTTCAGCGGGGCTGATGACCGTTCATGCGATGCCTGTCAATCACATTGCCGCCAATGACAACTCTGAAAACGACATACGATCCTGAAAAGTGGCGCTCATATTTCCCGATACTTCAGCGCCGGCTCTATAACAGACCGCTTATATACCTCGACAACACGGCAACGAGCCAGACACCCGAGCCGGTTGTCGAAGCCATTACTGCCGGTTATACGACGGCTAAAGCTAATGTCCACCGCGGAGTCCACACCCTCAGTCAGGAAGCCACCGCACGTCAGGAAGAGGCGCGCGAGCGTGTCGCACGTTTTATCAACGCGAGATCGACCAAAGAGATAATCTTCACTCGCGGGACAACCGAGGCGCTGAATCTTGTTGCTTCGAGTTTCGGAGGCACCCGGCTCAAAGCCGGCGACGAACTTATTCTGACTGTAATGGAGCATCATGCCAACATAGTGCCGTGGCAGCTTCTCCAGAACAGAATCCCGTTCAAGATCAGAGTAGTTCCGATTCAAAGCGACGGGACTCTCGACATGGAAGTCTTCAAAAGTCTCATTTCTGAAAGAACTCGGATTGTCAGCATATGTCACGCCTCGAACGTTCTCGGAACTATAAATCCAATCTCAGAAATTACCTCGATAGCCCACGCAAAAGGAATTCCGGTCATTGTCGACGGGGCTCAGGCTGTGGCTCATCAAAGAGTAGATGTTCAGGCGCTCGATGTCGATTTCTATACATTCTCGCTCCACAAAATGTATGGGCCTTCAGGTGTCGGCGTCCTGTATGGCCGTAAGGAGCTGCTTGAAGAGATGCCTCCATATCAAGGGGGCGGAGAGATGATCAGTCTTGTCAGTTTTGAGGGCACGACTTTTGCCGAGCTACCCTATAAGTTCGAGGCGGGTACTCCCGACTTCATCGACATAGCCGCCGTTCCCGCTGCCATTGACTTCATCGAGAAAGTCGGATATGACAACATTGCGGCTCACGAGAGAATGCTTCTCGAGCACACAACCGACCGGCTCGTCAAAGAAATCCCCGGAATCAATATCTACGGGACGACTTCCGACAAATGCGCGATAATATCGTTTAACATAAACCACGAGCATAACTACGATGTCGGGATGTTGCTCGACAAGCTCGGTATAGCCGTGAGAACCGGTCACCATTGTGCCCAGCCGCTCATGGAGAGTCTCGGAATAACGGGGTGTGCCAGAGCTTCTTTTGCACTTTATAATACGATGTCTGAAGCAGATGCCTTTGTCGACAGTCTCAAACGTGTGGCTGCAATGCTTGGCTGATCCCATCTATGAAGTCGGCATGGAAGAAACGGCGTATTGTCATCGCGGTAATAATTATTGCCGCGATAATATTTGGTTTGGCTTTATACATGATCTACTTCACACGTTCACGGGCGATTATAGCGAGTGCCAACCCTGATAAAAGCCTCTATCCGATCACAGGCATAGACATCTCTGCCCATAACGGAGAAATAGACTTCGATGCTGTTGCCGCCGACAGTGTCGACTTCGTTTACGTAAAAGCTACAGAAGGTGGCGATTTCAAAGACCGGAATTTTTACGATAATATCCGTAAAGCCCGTAAGGCAGGTCTGAAAGTCGGCGCATATCATTTTTTCCGTTTCGACGCTCCCGGCCACATGCAGGCACTGAATTTTCTCCACAGCATAGGCAACAGGCAGCTTGATCTGCCACTGGCGATCGACGTTGAGGAATGGGGAAATCCCGGAGGTATCGACGACGACACCATACTCGGTCGTCTTGGCGAAATGACCGATTATCTCGAATCAAGAGGCTACAGAGTGATTGTCTACACCAATAAAAAAGGATTTACCCGCTTCATCGACCAACGACGACCGAGGATGCTCTGGATTTGCTCATTTACCAATCCGCCGGGGCCCGATAAATGGCAATTGTGGCAGCACACCCACCGTGGAAACATCGACGGCATAAAGGGATCTGTCGACGTCAATACATTCAATGGCTCACGCGACAAATGGGAATCATGGCTCAATATTCTGTCGTCACAGCACTGAAACATCAAAAAACGGACTGACAAGATTCCTCGACCCGATTTTTTCACTATCTTTGCCAAAAACACAAAAACTACAACAAATGCAGTCAACGCAATCTATCACAACATCTCTCCGCGACAAGGCTTGGGCACGCTGGACGGCCCTCGGTCTTCTGGCTTTCGCAATGTTCTGTTCATACGTGTTCATGGACATTCTGTCGCCTATCAAGGATCTTCTCCAGTCGACCCGCGGATGGGACTCCACAGCCTTCGGCACTATGCAGGGTTCGGAGACATTCCTCAACGTGTTTATCTTCTTCCTGATTTTCGCGGGAATTATCCTCGACAAGATGGGAGTGCGCTTTACGGCGGTGCTCTCGGGAGCAGTAATGCTCGTCGGCGCAAGTATAAACTGGTATGCCCTGACCGACGCCTTCCTCGGCTCGAGTCTCGACGTCTGGTTCACCAACCATCTCAACCATATTCCCGTTTTCGAGCAACTCGGAATCTCGCCCTTCTATGAGGGAATGCCGGCCTCGGCTAAGTTTTCGGCCGTCGGCTTCATGATTTTCGGCTGCGGTGTCGAAATGGCCGGTATCACCGTCAGCCGAGGAATTGTCAAATGGTTCAAGGGCCGCGAAATGGCGCTCGCTATGGGTTCGGAAATGGCACTTGCCAGACTTGGTGTCGCTACCTGTATGATTTTCTCTCCGATGTTCGCCAACCTCGGCGGCACAGTCAGCGTTTCGCGTGCTGTCGCTTTCGGAGTCCTTCTTCTGCTTATAGCGTTGATTATGTTTATCGTTTACTTCTTCATGGATAAGAAGCTCGACGCATCGGGCGACGTTGAAGAGGAAAAAGACGATCCCTTCAAAATCAGCGACCTCGGCAAAATCCTATCTTCGGGCGGCTTCTGGCTCGTGGCTCTTCTCTGCGTACTCTACTATTCTGCAATCTTCCCCTTTCAGAAGTATGCTGTCAATATGCTTCAGTGCAATCTGACGCTGACGCCACCCGACGCTGATTCCTTCTGGGCATCTGACACAGTGACTGTAATCCAGTATGTCATCATGATTATAGTTGCCGGAGCCGCATTTGCCGGTAACTTCTCAAAAAACAAAATCGGTCGCATACTGATGTTCAGCATCGCCATTCTCTCACTGATCACCTACTGCTTCTTCGGCTATATGCGCCAGTCGGCAGCCGCTATTTTTGCAGTCTTCCCCCTGCTCGCCGTCGGCATCACCCCGATTCTTGGCAAATATGTTGACTATAAGGGCAAAGCAGCCTCAATGCTGGTTGTCGGCTCACTGCTGTTGATTGCCTGCCATCTGACCTTCGCGTTCATTCTTCCGATGTTCAAGGGTATCGACGTGGGTGGTGTTATAGTCGCATATCTGACAATACTCGTGCTTGGCGCATCATTCTCGCTTGTTCCCGCATCGCTTTGGCCGAGCGTGCCCAAACTCGTCGACTCCAAAATTATCGGTTCGGCCTACGCCCTGATTTTCTGGATTCAGAATATAGGTCTCTGGCTCTTCCCGCTGCTTATCGGTAAAGTCCTCGATGCCACCAATCCTCAGATTAGCGAGGCAATCGCCAACGGAACAATGACCGCCGAAGAGGCAGCAGTCAGCTACAACTATACAGCCCCTCTCGTGATGCTCGCAGGCTTAGGTCTGGCAGCCCTGATAATCGGCTTCATTCTCCTTGGACTCAACAAGAAAAAAGGACTTGGCCTCGAAGATCCCAATATCAAGGAGCCACAGGCCGAAATCATGGAGAGCGAAGTTGAATCTGTCGAACAATGACCTTTATATTCTGAAATGGCTTCATTTTCGATTGAGGGTGGTCGCCGGCTCGAAGGAGAAATAACTCCCCAAGGCGCCAAAAACGAAGCGCTTGAGGTGCTCTGTGCGGTACTTTTGACCGACGAACCGGTAACCATTACTAATGTTCCCGAGATTCTCGATGTCCAGAATCTGTTGAGTCTGCTGGGCGACATTGGCGTCAGTGTTGTCAAAAATGCGCCCGGAGACTATACGCTTCAGGCATCGCAGATCAATGAAGATTTTCTTGCCTCTCCGGAGTATATCAGACGTTCACGGTCACTCCGAGGCTCTGTAATGCTCATCGGCCCGCTTCTCGGACGTATCGGGCGTGCCTATATGGCAAAACCCGGCGGCGACAGAATCGGAAGGCGTCGTCTCGACACACATTTTCTCGGACTGCGCAAGTTAGGCGCGGAATTTTCCATCGAGCCCGGGATGCCGGGATGCCTGCTGTCATGCAGAGAGCTGAAGGGAAGCTATATGCTTCTCGACGAAGCTTCAGTGACGGGTACGGCAAACATAATAATGGCCTCTGTCCTTGCCCACGGCACTACTACTATATATAATGCCGCATGCGAGCCTTACGTGCAGCAATTATGCAAGATGCTTAATGCCATGGGAGCCAAAATCTCAGGCATCAGTTCTAATTTGCTGACTATCGAGGGTGTTTCCCGACTTCACGGGACAACCCATCGGCTTCTTCCTGACATGATCGAAGTAGGGTCATTCATCGGGATGGCGGCAATGACGCGCTCGGAAATAACCATCCGCAATGTCTCATACGAGAACCTCGGAATTATTCCTCAACAGTTTCGGCGCATGGGTGTTGCCGTGGTGCAGCGTGGCGACGACATAATTGTGCCCGCTCAGGAACACTATGAGATAGAATCATTTCTCGACGGGTCGATTCTGACTCTGGCGGATGCCCCCTGGCCGGGACTGACGCCTGATCTCCTTAGTGTCATGCTCGTGGTGGCAACCCAGGCCAAGGGCAGTGTGCTCATCCATCAGAAGATGTTCGAAAGCCGTCTTTTCTTTGTCGACAAACTCATAGAGATGGGCGCTCAGATAATTCTGTGCGATCCCCATCGCGCTGTCGTCATAGGTCATGACCATCGCAAGCGTCTGATGGGAGGACACATGACGTCGCCCGACATACGCGCCGGAATAGCGCTTCTGATTGCAGCGCTAAGCGCTACGGGGACATCTGTCATAAGCAATATCGAGCAGATTGACCGTGGTTATCAAGACATCGAAAGCCGTCTGAGAGCTCTCGGCGCAAAAATCACACGTATTGAACAATGTTGAAAATCACTGACAACGCATCGCTTCGCAGGCTGAACACGTTCGGCATCAACGCGACTTGCGACACTCTTATAGAATATACGTCGGCCGAGGATTTGGCCGACGTAAAAATTTGCGGTTCCTTCCTGAATATAGGCCTCGGAAGCAATATGCTTTTTGTAAAGCCTCATTACAGAGGCACGGTGCTACATTCTAAGATAGCAGATTTCGAGATGCTCGATGATCGGACTGTCAGAGTAGGCGCCGGCATAGAATGGGACGACACGGTTGCGCGGACTGTCAAGATGAAGTTATATGGGCTTGAGAATCTTAGCCTTATACCGGGACAGACAGGAAGTGCGGCCGTTCAGAACATCGGGGCATACGGAGCCGAAGCGGGTGACAGGATTGTGTCGGTCGAGACCTACGATTTAAAGGACCACAAGAAAGTCGTTTTCTCACACGACGATTTACATTACGGCTACCGTGACTCGATTCTAAAACATCGTGATATGGAAAACTTTGTGGTCACTCACGTAGTATTCCGTCTCGACAAAGAATTCGAGCCGATTCTGACATACGGTGGCCTTGCATCGCATTTCCCGGACAGACATGCGCTTACAGCCGATGAATTGCGAAATACTATAATCGAGGTACGTCGGTCGAAGCTTCCCGACCCTGTTGTACTGGGAAATGCCGGCAGTTTCTTTAAGAATCCTGTCGTGTCGGCTGAAAAAGCGGCCGCCTTGGGCGCAGTCTATCCGGCTATGCCGCAGTTTGATGTCGCGGGAGGCGTAAAACTCTCTGCAGGCTGGCTTATTCAGGAAGCCGGATGGAAAGGTAAATCATTAGGGCACGCCGGTGTCTATGAGAAGCAGGCCCTCGTATTGGTGAACCTCGGGGGTGCCACCGGCTCTGACATCGAAACCCTCGCTAAAGCTGTGACCGATGATGTCAATGAGAAATTCGGGATAGAGCTTCAGCCTGAGGTCAGGTTTATCTACTGATATTTTCTTTCAGACCAATCATTTCAGCGACCGTAAACCCGCCTATTCCGTCAAGAACCAAATCGGAATACCGGGCGACTACACTTCGGGGATTGGTTGTCGAAAGGGCGATTACCGTTGCCCCGCTTGCACGTCCCGCCTGCAGTCCCTGAATCGAGTCCTCAAAGACAAAACAATCTGAAGGATCAAACCCGAGCAGCTTCGCAGCCGTTAAATATCCTTCGGGATTCGGCTTGGATTTTTTCACCATGGATCCTGTCACTACTGCTTCGAAGCAATCTCTCAATCTTGGATGACGCTTCCATAAGACCTCCATCTTGTCATCGGCGCTTGAAGTAACCAAAGCACGCGCCACACCGGCTTCTGACAACGAATCAAGAAACTCTACGGCGCCGGGATAAAGCGGAAGCTCCATATTGAGCTCGAATTCCTGAAGACGGGCGACTATATCATCTCTAACCGACTGCTCGGCATAGTTCGACAGTATACTCGTCAGATTAGTCCCTTTTATCGCCATAGCAAAATCCGGAATGCCTGTCGGGAAAATATGTTCAATGCCGTCCCAAAAAACAGTGTAACGGCTCTCACTGTCGATAATGACTCCGTCGAGATCAAAAAGAGCTGCGTATTGCATAATTATAGCGGTTGTATCAGGTCACAAAATTAGTAAATACCCATCTCATGCCGAAATTTTGAAGTAACTTTGCATCGTAAAACAAGTATATCAATGTCGCAGCTTACTCAGTCCACACCCGAAACTCTTGGTCGGAAATCTATCGGCAGCCTGTTGTTGCAGTATTCCGTACCCGCAGTCATAGCAAGCGTTGCGACATCCTTATATAATATTATCGACAGTATATTCATAGGCCGCGGCGTCGGAGCAATGGCTATTGCCGGACTCGCCATCACCTTCCCGCTGATGAATCTGGTAATGGCGTTCTGTATGTTTATCGCTGTCGGAGGGGCAGCCGTATCGTCGATCTTTCTCGGGCAGCAGAACCGCGACAGAGCTACCGACGTCCTGAACAATGTGCTCGTCCTCTGCCTTATTCATTCCGTTGTATTCGGAGGATTGGCTTTCGTATTCCTTGACGACATTCTGATTTTTTTCGGTGCTACAGACTCCACTATACCCTTTGCGCGAGAATTCATGCAGGTAATATTGTTAGGATCGCCCATATCATACGTATTTATCGGGCTGAACAATATCATGCGCGCAACCGGCTATCCGCGTAAGGCGATGATTTCTGCCCTGCTGTCGGTCGTAGCCAATATCATAATAGCTCCGATATTGATTTTCAAGCTCGACTGGGGCATTCGTGGTGCCGCTTTTTCGACAATATGTGGGCAGACAGTCGCTCTCATCTGGGTTCTAATTCATTTCAGCAGCTCCAAAAGCTTTGTCCATTTCGATTTCAGGATGTCGTGGTTGAAGTGGACGATAGTAAGGCGCATCTATGCTATCGGAATGTCACCGTTTCTGATGAATGTATGCGCTTGTGTCGTCGTTATTTTCATTAACCACGCTCTGCTTGACTGTGCCGGTTCAGATGGAGATCTGGCTGTCGGAGCATTCGGCATTCTGAACAGAACAACGATGTTCTTTGTGATGATTGTGTTCGGTGTCACTCAGGGAATGCAACCGATACTGGGCTATAACTATGGCGCCGGCAACATCGTCAGGGTTAAACGCACACTCCGTATCGGAATATGGATCGGTGTTGCAATAACCTCAGTAGGTTGGGCTTTGACAGAGCTCATCCCGTCGACGATAAGTTCATTATTTACCGTCGATCCGACACTTATCGCGATAGCCAGTCGCGGATTCCGCATTTACTTCATCTTTTATCCGCTTGTTGGCGCACAAATAATTATCCAGAACTTTTTTCAGGCCGTGGGCCATCCTATATATTCTATAATACTGTCGCTGACCCGCCAGCTATTGTTACTTATTCCGTTCCTTTCAATATTTCCCGGAATCTGGGGAGTTGACGGAGTTTGGGCTTCAATGACCGGCAGCGATATGCTTTCGTTTTTTCTTGCCATAGGTATTCTTGCATGGGCTACACGCCGCAGCAATTCAATTTTTAAACCAAAAATGTCATAATTAAATGACTGAAGATATACAACTTAGACTCGATCCGCGAAGTGCCGCATCAGAACTGAAAGTAATCGGCGAGGTCTCGAGTCGGCTCGGAATCGACGCTAACCGCATAAAAGCCGTGAAAACCATTCGCCGCAGCATTGACGCGCGTCAGCGGAGAGTGATGATCAATCTGACAGTGCGCGCTTTCATAGACGAGGCCCCGGCCTCTACCCTCCCCGCCCCTGTCGAGTTCACGGAATTGAGCCCGGAATCTCCAGAAGCCTTAATTGTAGGAGCCGGCCCCGCGGGACTGTTTGCCGCCCTGCGCCTGATAGAGCTCGGAATAAAACCGATAATATTCGAACGTGGAAAAGACGTTGACTCGCGCCGTATTGACGTAGCCGACATATCAAGAAAAGGAATAGTCGATCCTGATTCAAACTACTGCTTCGGAGAAGGAGGCGCGGGAACATTCAGTGACGGTAAGCTGTTTACTCGCAGCAAAAAGCGCGGGCCTGTCGATGTTATTCTCAATCTGCTCTATCAGCATGGCGCATCCGCGGACATCCTCGTCGAGGCGCATCCGCATATCGGCACAAACCGCCTGCCTGAGATAATCAAACGGATACGTCTCACAATTGAACATTGCGGAGGCGAAGTTCATTTCGGATCGAGAGTTGAAAAAATAATGATCTCCGACCATCGCGTTGAAGGGATTGCTCTGGCTGACGGCAGCAAGTTCTTCGGGCCGGTTATCCTCGCGACAGGCCACTCCGCCAGAGATGTTTATAAAATGCTTAATTCCGAAGGGGTCGCACTCGAAGCAAAAGGAATAGCAATGGGGGTCAGACTTGAACACCCGCAGACGCTCATCGACTCATTGCGATATCACTCTGCCCAGGGACGCGGGCAATATCTTCCTCCGGCAGAATACACTCAGCTGACGCGCGTCGACGGACGCGGTGTCTACAGTTTCTGCATGTGTCCGGGCGGTGTGGTAGTCCCGGCATCGTCTGCTCCGGGCGAACTCGTGGTCAACGGAATGTCGTCGTCATCACGAAGCGGACGTTGGGCAAACTCAGGAATGGTTGTGGAAGTTCTGCCGGAAGATGTCCCCGAGCAATATGCTTCTGAAGGGCCTCTCTCGTTAATGGCATGGCAACAGGATATTGAACGCAGGTTCTTTAATGCCGGCGACGGCAGCCAAAGTGCTCCGGCTCAAAAAATGACCGACTTTGTCGACGGCAGACTCTCTGAAACGCTTAATCCATCGAGCTATGCTCCCGGTTTGTTCAGTGCGCGTGTCGACAAACTCCTTCCCAGACAGATAACGGTACGTCTGCAAGAAGGATTTCGTGACTTCAACAAGAAACAGCGCGGTTTCCTTACCGAAAAAGCCACTGTCATCGGCGACGAAACGCGCACGTCGTCACCCGTAAGAATCACACGTGACCCCGAAACCCTTGAATCAGTGAACACCCGTGGATTTTTTCCCGCTGGAGAAGGCGCAGGATACGCCGGAGGGATTGTCTCGGCTGCAATTGACGGCCGACGCTGCGCAGAATCACTGGCAGACTATTTAAAAAGCATGTAGAAAACCCAGCTCAAAAACGCTCCTACTACCGAAAAACAGCCCAAGATTCGCAAAAAAACCTTTTTACGCGGCAACTCGTCTTTTCTACGCGGCCATAGAAAAGTGTATAACACAGCGCATATCAATGCATAGAGAACTGCTACAATGAAATATATCTCAATCATATAAATGCAAAATTACAAATTATAATCGATTTACGATTTATCTGATCCGGATAATTCTTATTCCGTGTTCAATCCACGAAAAGCCATTATTCATAAGCTATAAATACTCTTATCGAAAGAGGCCGGCTTACCATCGGTCTCATTTCGCATAATCACGCCTCTGATAGATTATATATCAACCAGATCGAGTTAAACCATGTTAATTATTGTATTCAAACAGAGGCGAAATTAACATTTGTATTTGCACAAACCCTACGGCAGACGTGCAAAACGCCTTTAAATCACGCCAAATTCCCGCAAGAGCGAACTAAACATTTAATTAGTATACATAATAATCAGAAGATAAGCTAAATAGCAATATTTAAAGATTCGGATAAAAACAACGCTAATGTCAATAAGGGTTAATTTTTAACCGACACCGCGCGCAATTGTTAAATATTTCGAGCAAAATTAAGTATTGTTGATCAATCTAAAATTGGTCTCAAAAAAATGCAATAGATTGAGAATGACCATTTTGCCATTTGCAAGGCTCAATGAAAAAGAGTAATTTTGCATCGTCAAAAACAGAAAATACAGTGCGCCGTAATCTGAATGGATTTCAAGAGCGCTTTAACCAAAACTTATAAATGAACAATTCAATTAAAGCAATCATATCCGGGGTTACGTTTGGCCTCATTTCGCTCACAAGCGTGAACGCAACAGCAGTCCAACACACCGGAGTACCGATGAAACACGCCCGTGCAACCGAACTCCAGCAGGAAATCAGTGCGGCTTTTGTCGAGCAGTCATTTGAGAATGCCCGGCTGCACAGTCCCTTTGCAGGCTTCAAGGCGCGTCCTACCGCCAAAAGCGCGAGCGGATCAGAACTTGCCAAAGAAATGATCGAATACGCCGCTAAGTTCCTCGGGACGCCTTACGTATGGGGTTCGACAGGCCCTAAGTCATTCGATTGCTCCGGCTTCACAAGCTATGTTTATCGCAAATTCGGAATCCATATAAACCGCACTTCAGGTCAGCAATACACTCAGGGCACCAAAGTAAATGTCAAAAACCTTCAGCCTGGTGATCTCCTGTTTTTCAGCAGCCGCCGAAGCGGACGTCGCGGAGTCGGACACGTTGCAATGGTTGCTTCAGTCGATCGTGAAAACGGAACCTGCAAATTTATTCACGCTTCTACCCGCCGAGGCGTAGTTTATCAGAACTTCCCCGACAACGGTTATTACTCAAACCATTTTATTGGAGCAAAAAGAATAATCAACGACGGACACATAGAAGCTTTCAACAATAAATAAACTACAAAACGTTGATAACCTACCGATAATTGCCGGTGCCCGCTCAGGGTTCCGGCTTTTTATTTGCATTATTAGCCTACAATTATTATTTTTACCGATATTTAAACCGATCTATATGCTGCTATCCATGACGGGGTTTGGCAAGGCCGTGAAACAGACCCCCGAACTCAAAATCACGGTTGAAGTAAAGTCTCTAAACTCAAAACAGATCGACATCTCATCACGGGTTCCGGGCTCATGTCGCGAACTCGATCTTGAAATGCGAGCAATAATATCCCAACGTCTTAAACGCGGGAAAGTAGACCTTACAGTTAATATCGAAGGAACGGCAGCCAACGATAGCGCGACTCTCGACATCGAGACAATGCAGATCTATAAGCAGCAGATTGAGCAAGCACGCGCTGCTCTCGGACTTCCTGAACCAGCCGACTGGTATGCAACCCTTTTGCGGCTTCCTGACGTTGTTCGCACAAACAGCTCCACCGAACTGCGTCCGGAAATACGCACCGACATCCTTGAAACCCTTAACCGAGCCATCGATGAATTGATCAGCTATCGCCGAAATGAAGGTTCGAAACTTGAGACATTCTTTTCCGATAGAGTGAGCCAGATCGGGGAACTTCTGACGACAGTCGGCCCCTACGAAATTGAGCGGGTCACCAAGATACGGCGCCGTATTGAAGAGAATCTTGCCTCACTGACAAAGATCGACGTTGATCGGGCCCGCCTTGAGCAGGAAATGATATTTTATATAGAAAAGCTCGACATTAACGAAGAAAAGCAGCGGCTGGCTACGCATCTCAGCTATTTCATCGACACCATGAACGGAGCCGAAGGCCAAGGTAAAAAACTCGGTTTCATAGCTCAGGAAATGGGACGCGAGATAAATACGCTCGGATCAAAGAGCAACCATGCCGAAATGCAGCGTATCGTCGTAAAGATGAAAGATGAGCTTGAGCAGATAAAAGAACAAGTTCTAAACGTGCTCTGAACCATGGAGGGAAAGATTATTATCCTATCAGCGCCCTCAGGCTGCGGTAAATCAACGATAATCAAGGCTCTTATGGAGCGCGGCGATCTCAATCTGCGCTTCAGTGTCTCAGCCACAAACAGACCGCCGCGGGTCGGAGAGATCAACGGAATACACTATCATTTCCTCAGCGACGAGGAATTCCGGAGCCATATTAAGTCAGGTGACTTCGTAGAACATGAAGAAGTATATCCCGGCCGTTTCTACGGCACCTTGCGGAGCGAGATTGACTCGATACTCGCATCAGGGTTTAACTGCATTCTTGATATTGACGTCGAGGGAGCTCTTAATGTAAAAAAAATATACGGTGACCGGGCAATCGCAATCTTCATTGCACCCCCCTCGCTCGAAGAGCTCGCCAACCGGCTTCGCCTTCGCGCCACCGACAGCGAATCTGACATCTCGAAGCGTCTTTCAAAAGCCGAAACCGAAATGGGCTATGAACCGCGTTTCGACAACACTGTTGTCAACGATGACCTCGCTTCGGCCATCGACACAGTCCACGACACCATATCAGAATTTCTCAGCAAGTCATGACGGAGACCGCGCTTCGGAAAATAGGGATTCTGGGAGGGTCATTCAACCCTGTTCACGTGGGTCACATGATGCTTGCGAGCTACATACAGCAGTTTACAGACATCGACAAAGTGTGGCTTACCCTGTCGCCGCGCAATCCCTTAAAATCCCGTCCGAACGAACTTATCTCAGACCTGGCACGACTCGATATGCTACGCATCGCGACAAGCCAGACTTCCGGCATAGAAGTGTGCGACATAGAACTGTCGATGCCACGTCCAAATTATACGATTGATACCCTAAGGCTTCTGCGCAAAAGATACCCGCGCAACAGTTTCCAGCTCATTATCGGAAGCGACAACTGGCGGATATTCACCCAATGGCGCGATTATCAGGAAATAATAGATGACTTCGGAGTAATTGTCTATCCTCGCCCCGGCTATCGCACACCTACAATCTACGAGGATAATGTCGAGATTATCGACGCGCCCGAGAATTCGCTATCCTCAACATTCATACGCGATTCAATCATGCGCGGCAAGAATATGCATTATTTCCTCCCGGAAGGTGTCTATGACTATATCCGGGCCCATGATCTTTACAAAATTCAGAAACAATGAGTGGATTTCTTGCTCCGAATACTTTGGCATTCATGGCGTTGGCTAATGAATACTGTCAGGCGCTCGAGACTGCCGAATCGGCCGATACAGTTGAATTTACTTCGACTATGACCCGGCTCCTTCCCCGAATATACATAAGCGCGACCGACCTGACCGGGGCTGTCGCTCTCGATGAATATTCAAGCGAGTATATAGATAATGTCCTTAGTGAAGATTACTATAATTCAATCCGCCTCGCCATTGAGAATCTTTTCGGAGCAGAAGACGTGTATCTTGAAGTCTTCGAGGAAGACATGAAGTATTCCGACACTCCGATCTCAGCAAGTATAGCCGAAGGTCTTTCCGACATTTTTCAGGTTCTGTATAATTTTCTCGAGGCCGTACGCGATGCGCCAAATGAGATTATCGAATCAGCCGTGACGGCCGTAAAGGAAGAGTTTGACACATATTGGAGTCGTATCCTCTGCAATGTCATGAGGCCGTTGGATCGTCTCCGTTGCGAAAACTCCCACGATTAATTCTCATTTCAACGGACGCTTAAGGAAGCGTATAACTGTCTTATAAAGCGGGAATCTGAATGTCAGTATGGCGTTTTGCTCAATTGACGCATCTATATCTTCCGTCATCTTCTCGCCCAATGCGTCGTACCAGACAAGATAAAACTGATCGACAAGCATTTTAACCGGTTCAAGATGCCCTTTCAGCATTCCTGTTGTCCATGACGACTCATTCGTTCTGGCACCGTCAATATATATGATGTCGTAGCCGCTACTGCCATCCGATACGACAGCAATAAGATAGCGGCCTCCTAATCTGGCATAATGCGGGTCATTGTTTCTGTCGAGATATTCATATACTCCTTCAACCGGATTGCGCGATGACTTTATATGCTCCCTGAGATTTTCTTCAGTCCAGTCCGTCATAAGTTTCCGGGATATGGACTGATCTGATTCAACAAACAGATTGGATATATCAAGACATCCACAGGATTTCACTGAGGGAGACTCGTGCAGAAGATTCCGGCTGACATTGACAGCGAATACAGCTTCAGGAATCCGCGTGCCTCCGGCAACTGCTATATTTCCCAGACTGTCTAATTCTACAATCAGTGTGTTAAAAGCGTTGGCCTGAGGGGCGAAGCCCTTGCTCATGTCCGTGCGGGCTATAATGCTATCACCCCGATAGAGAGTCACCCGAGAAAGCCTCTCATCTACAAGCGATGCAAACGACGGATTATATGAGCGCAGTGTAACGCGATAGCCCGCTCCAAGATTGATTTCCCACCATGTCGAACTCTCGCCGGCTACATCTCGGTCTTTCTTGAGAGCTCCTCTGACCTCTATAAGTCCTCGTGTCGACTTCACCGGCCACGAAGGCAATACTACCGACGAGTCGCAAAGATTTATCTCCGGCAAATAAGTGCGCCTGCTGCCGGATACAGCCAACGCAGTCAGGAGAGAGAGCACGAACACTGACAAGCCTCTCATTGCTCTATTTTGTTATACAGTCCGACAACCTCATCGACAAAAGCCTCTGCGCACATATCGTAAGGAAGCCAATGAATTCCGATTCCACGCCGTTCCATTCCGCGGAACCACGTCATCTGACGCTTGGCAAACTGATGGATGGCAATTTCGAGACGCGAAACCATCTCGTCATAAGTCAGCATCCCTGTAACATACTGAGTCAGGAACTTATATTCAAGCCCATAGTATATCAACGATTCCGAAGACACACCGCTGTCAAGAAGTCTGCGCACCTCGTCGACCATTCCGGCGTCGAGTCGCGAACGCAGTCTCTCGGAAATTCTCCGGCGACGGTCGTCACGGCCAATAGAAACCCCGATGACGAGCGCGGGTTCTGGAGAATTCGTCAGAATATCAGGCGACAGTTCAGGATTGTCGTGGTAATACTGCTGAATCTCAATAGCACGTATAGCCCGCTTTGCAGTATCCACATCGGTTGTATTGTGGAGACGCTTCATGTCTGCAAGAATTGCGGTAAGCTCTTCGAGCGGCTTGCTTTCAAGCTCACGCCTCAGGGAGGGATTCTCCGGCACCGGCGGCAGACGCAGCCCCTTCAAAAGGGATTCTACGTAAAGGCCGGTTCCTCCGCAGACAACCGGAATATGGCCGCGACTCCTGATTCCCTCGATAGCGGACTGAGCATCGCGCAAATACTCGAAAAGATTATAGCGATAGCCGGCATCACAGATATCGAGCATAAACACCGGAACATCGCCATATTCTTCAATATCCTTGCCGGTGCCGAGATCCATTCCCCTATAAATCTGGCGCGAATCAGCACTGACAATTTCACCCTCAAGCCTTCGGGCTACATCGACAGCACGCCGGGTCTTTCCTGAAGCTGTCGGGCCGGTTATTACAATCAGAGGTTTCGCCATATAATGATACTCACTTGCGCCCTATAATGAAGTGATGCCAGAACCTACGTAACATCCAAAAAGACGAATCCTGATTATTGACTGAGACAAACAGCCATTCCGGATCGTTGAAATCAACATCCCAGTTCTGGATTCCCTTAAGACGGAATGCCGGCCTGTAACCTTTAATTTCGTAACGGCGGCGCCCCGTTTTGTCGTAGGTGCTCCATGTATTTCCGACGGTGTAGAGGCGGTAAATCTCGGCAGCAAGAATAGGAGTGACCTCACCGGAATCAATTAGCTTCTCGATCTCCTTCATATTAAAGAAACGCCCCTTAAGCCTACAGTTCCTTAGCACCATCGCGTCAGGCAGCGTAATAATATAATGGTATGAATTAGAGTCCCCACCAGATGTTGTCGAGTTATACATAAACCGAATGTCAAAATTCTCTATCCCGCTATAGTCGGCGAAAAACTTTCTGGCCTGTTCAATGGGCATGTTTTCATAGAAAAAAAACGACAATGAGGCGGGTGTATCGTAACGACCACGGGTATCGAACTCCCCCATCGTCTCGTTCCGACGTTCAAGCATTATCTGCTCGCCACAGACGATAAGGTATCGGATAGAGGTTTTCGCCCCGCGCCCGCTGTCAGTGGCTCCGTAATGATATTCATAGTACATATAGATATTAAAATATCTCACGGCCATAAACACAATCGACACGCAATAGAAAACCAACGGAACCCAGACAAAGACGAATATATCGCTCGTGCTCAGACCGGCATTGATATACATTACGAAATAGTAACCATAGCCCAAAGCGGTCTGGACAACCATAAGCCAAAAAAGGAATCGGATCTGGAACCAGCCCTCCTGGCTGAACATACGGCCGATAAAACCGCGCTCCGCCGGAGTTCCGTGACGCATACGGCAATCCATGCAATAACCGAATTTAAGTCCGCGCAGAATTGCCCAGCCACTGACAATCAGAGCTACCGGAGACGTGACGAGAACGACGACGTAAGGTAAATCGGCATTCAGAAATCCAAAGAATCGTTCATAATTGCCTGTTGATACCGTCAGGCTTATTATGAGCGCAACTATGCCGCTCCATAGCAATGATCGCGAGGCAATAAAATGAAGCACCTTGCAAACCGAAAGAGAGGCGTCATGGTTTACCCGGACTACGACAAACAGTATAAACGCCAGAGAAAGAAGCACCACAGGCATCCAATGGCAAGTCACGAAAAGACTCAACACTGTCGGTAGCGTCAATGCGCCGACAGCCTCAGTCCAGTTCCGCCACATCGCGAAAATGGCCTGGGAGGTATGGATCCGTTGAGGTGTTTCCTCTTTCATCTGATGTTTATAACAACTATCTGAGGTTTTGGTTAAAATAGTCGAGCATTCTCGAATAAACCATCAGCCTCATATCACAATCCCGGATGGAATGGTTCTGATTCGGGAATATGAACATATCACAGAATTTGCCCGCTGCAAGCAACCGGCTGATGTATTCTACCGTGTTGCTGAAATGGACATTGTCGTCAGCGGTTCCATGCATGATCAGCAACCGGGAGTTCATGTCGGCAATATTGTTGACAGGAGCAGAGCTGCGATACCCGGCCTCATTCTGAGCCGGAGTAAGCATATAGCGTTCGGCGTAAACAGTGTCGTAATAACGCCAGTCTGTCACCGGGGCCACCGCAACTGCTGCCTTATATGGATTACCTTTGGCAGCTACCGACATAAGTGTCTCATAGCCTCCGTAACTCCAGCCGAACATTCCGATACGCGACGGATCGACATAAGGCAATGAGGCAGCATATCGGGCTGCTGAGAGCTGATCGATCGTCTCGAGATAGCCGAGATTGCGATAGACGCTCTCACGGAACTCACTGCCTCGGTAACCGGTGCCTCGGCCGTCGGCGCAAACAATAACATAGCCCTGCGTCGCATAATAGTTCTCCCAGTCGACCGTCCATCTGTCGCGAACCTCCTGAGAGCCCGGCCCGCTGTATTGATACATGATGACGGGATACTTTTTTGAGGCATCAAACGGTGTCGGCTTGACAATATAGGCATTCAGTTCCGGCGATGTTCCCGAAGCCGGAATCTTTACAAACTCACGCCGGGGTATATCGCTGTAACGCGAAGCAACTTCGGCATTGTCCTCAACCGTGCGCAGAGATTTAGGAGCAGCCGCCGACGTGTGGAAAGTGTATCGCGGAGGCGTGTTCACGTTGCTGTAACGCATCATCATCCATTTCATAGTCGGACTGAACCAGGCGTCGGCCGTTCCTGTCGAAGGCGAAAGCTCTTTCACGACTCCTTTGGCGTCGATACGGCATATAACGCGGTTTATAGTTCCGGATGCACACTGATAATAGTGGGCGCGCTCAGCAGTGCTATATCCATAATATGCGGTTACGTCACAGTTTCCGTTAGTGAGTGTGCGCTCCAGCGCGCCCGAATAACCATATTGATAAAGCTGAGTGAAACCCGAACGGCCGGAGCTTACTACAAAAAAGTCAGGAGTGAAAACGAGGCCTTCATAGGAAATGGGCTCAATCCATCCCTTGGCGTTCTCTTCGACAAAAAGCGAGCGCGATGTAGTAGCTCTCGGATTGACAGAGTAGAGCTCCATACGGTTCTGGTCGCGATTCAGCGTAGTGACAATCAGGCGGTCAGGTGAAAAAGCATAGTCAATACGCGGGATATATTCAATACGGCTGTCAGGAAGGGTGATGGTTTTGGTCGCGCGGGTCTCGATGTCATAGGCATGAAGCGACACTTTGGAGTTCTTCATTCCGGCAACGGGATATTTATATCTGAATGAACCGGGATAAAGTGAATAGTCTTCATTTGTATCGCATATACCCTCATAAAGAGGGAAATCATATAAAGGAACCTGTGTCTCGTTATACTTCAGGAAGCATAGAGTGAGATTATCCGGCGCCCACACCATTGAACGCAGAACTCCGAACTCTTCCTCATAAGTCCAGTCCGGAACTCCGTTGAGAATCTTGTTTCTGGCACCATCTTCGGTCACGGCGACAAGTGTATTATAGTCGAGCTTCTTGATGTATATGTTATTGTCATCGGCCGAGGCAAAGGCTACCATACGCCCGTCGGGAGAGAATATCGGCGCGCGCTGGCGTGCGTTGGCATCGTCGACAAGCGGACGCAGAATGCGGCTGTGGGTATCATAGACCCAATAACGTGCCTTCACTGAGTTTCTATAGATAGGCTCCTGATTTGTCCACACCATAATCTGTTTCCCGGTCATACTTATCGTGAAACCGTCAATTTCGTCGAGCTTGTTCTCTCTCGTCGCACCGAGATCAAGAAGTGTTTCCAGCTCCTTGCCGTCAGACGGACTGACACTGACAATTCGCTTGCCATCATCACTCATACGAACCATGACATCGCTGTCCGCCAGATATTCGGGCGCGGCAACACTAACGGTCTTGTTTCCGGGATACACAAATTTTGCCATAGCTTTATCTGCCGAAATACCGGCAGATGCGTTGAGGCCTAAAGCAATAGTCAGTGCAAAAAGTATTCGTTTCATTTCATGGATTTGATTGTGCTTTCTAAATTAAATCAATCGAACAACGACATCTGGGCCGGATTGTCGTCGCGCTTTCCGCGCTCAGGTTCCTGATACCCGAAATCGTCGGATTGCTGCGCTCGCTTTCTTGAGCCTTTACGCGGCTTGTCGTCGTCACTTTCAAGTTTATCGGGCTCGTATTTCCTGCGGAGCCGCTTTATTTCTCCGCGCAACCGGGCCTCGCTGTGGGCCTGATTATAGAGATTGGTCTCTATTGTCTTGCGCAAGGTCTCACGATCGGCTTTGAGCTTCTTAATACGTTCGCGCAGTGAGTCCGATTCCGAAACATGCAATTCCAGTTCGTGGATTCGCGCCAGCAGTTTTGATTCAGAGTCCGATATGTTGCGTTTGCTGTCATCGCCTGTCTCATCAGCCTTTACTCGGCTCTGCAATTCCTTGATCTGGCAATTCTTTCTCTCGAGCATCTCCTGAAGCCGCGGAATCTCATTCTGGAGATGCATCGCAGCCTCAAGCTCTTTGCTCAGCTCGCGGTTCTCGTTGGTCGCCTGAGAAAGCTTACGGTTCAACTGGCTCAGCATATTGTCACTGATGCGCGATTTGGCGTCGAGCTGTTCATTGAGGATTTTCAGCCGCTCAATCTCCGAAAGATAGTCGGTCGACTTGTCGGGCAAACTCTTTTCAATACCCGAACCCGATTCTGAAAGCTGAGCTTCGAGATTGGCTACCTGATCCTGTAAGTCAAGTATCCGATCACTCATGGCCCTTTTCTGACGCTCGAAACTAAGGCGCTGCTTCTCAAGCTTGTCGTTAAGCGACTCTGCCTCGCCGGCTTTTTCACGAAGCCGCTCAAGTTCAGTCTTGAGCCGGTTAATCGTGTCAGTGTCACTGTCGAAACACCCCGTATCAGCTTTAACTTCTGAAAGCTTGACTGATGATCCCGGTCTGTCGTCATCACTGACCATAAGGTCGTCATGCTCAATATCGGCAAACGAACCGGAAGTGTCGCCAAAACCAAGGGCGTGACGAATGTTATTGAATATTGACATCGTTATTCGGATATTTGGGAAGGGATAACTGGCGTCGGTTTAAGCACAACTCCGACGCCCTTCAGGCCGTTGAGCCCTATTTCGAGAGACTCGGGAAACGAAACGGCTCTGAGCCTCTCGCTTTCGTAAACGGCAGGCTGGGCGTCAAGCCAGTCTGTGTCGATAAAGCCTCCGCCGGGAGCCTCACTGTCGATTGTAAGGTAGCCAACACCCATCGAGGTCAGGTTATGGAAGAAGTGTGTGCCCTGGCTCGGTTCAATCCGATAGCCCGGCAGTGTAGATTCAACTATAAGCTTTGCGCCGGAAATTGCCGGCCATTTGACAGGGATTCCCAAAGCGGAGTCACTCGAACCCCAACGGCCCGGTCCGATAAGGATGTAGCCTTCTCCTTTGTCGCAGTATTCGCGATTCAGACGGTCGATCTCTTCGCCGAGGTCAGGATTATGCATCGAGTCAAAGTTCTGAGGACGCACGTAGACGACCGTCCTGATGCCCTCGATATGGCCATGCCCCAAAGCTGTGGTGCTCTTCAATATTGCATCGGCGTCAGGTGCGTCGAGAAGATTGTCATCGACAAGTTCCTTCCGGTCGATAATCGGACGGATCTGAAGCCAGTAAATGTGTCCGTTATCAGTCTCGGAGGATTTCTTAGCCATGATACCGGCAAACTCAATCTCGATCGGACGGCACATGGCCTTCTGGCCGATGGTCAGCATAAAATCGACTGCTTCGGCCAAGGGGAATACTCCATGTTTCAGGACATTGTTGAAAGTAACCACACGTCGTCCGGCCGACTGACCGTCGTCAAAATCCCGCAACACATTGTCTCGGAAATCATAGAGCGATACGAGATTACGCAAAGCGCCGGTTTTGGCCGCATCCTGAACCGACATTTTTGTCAGATTAAATGAATCGTCGGGAGTGACCGAAGCGTTGAAATTATTAAGATCAATGCCATAAAGTGTAGTCTGGGTGTCGCGCAAGGCTATATTTAGCTCACTTGTCTGAAGCACCTTCTTAGGATGACGGGGAGAAAAACGGAGTGCCTTACCTCCGTCGACAATATATTTTCCGAGACCGACAGCTACTTCTGCCACTCCGTCTTCGACTGCCTCATCGCCTATGGGATAATAATTAAGCGAACGCCCTACTCCGCTGAACGACGGATAATAGAAGCCCTGATGATCTTCGCCGACAACTTCCTGAATGATAACAGCCATTTTCTCCTGATCTATGACATTGGAGGTCGCGGTCATATAGGCTTTGCTGTCGTGGAAGAAAACCGAAGCATAGACGCCCTTTATAGCATCGGCAAGCATCTCAATCATAACCTCGCGGTCTTTGACCTGAGGTATCATATAGGTCGAATAAATGCCGGCAAACGGCTGGTAGTGGCTGTCTTCAAGAAGGGATGAAGAACGGATGGCCAGCGGTCGGTCGACAACCTCAAAAAGCGCCATGAAGTCATCGCGCAGCCGTATCGGCAGATGAGCTTTCAGAAAGGCATCGAGAATATCCGAATCGGGGGCATCGCTCAACGCAATCGGGTATAAGCGGTTTTCGCGCATGAACTCGTCGAAAATGTCGGTGCACAACACAACAGTCCTCGGAATAGAGATCGTGATACCCTTGAAATTGTCACATTCGGCATTTTTCTTGATAATCGAGTCGATGAATGCAAGGCCGCGACCTTTGCCCCCAAGCGAACCTTCGCCGATTCTGGCGAAATTGCTGTAGTGATCGAACCGATCCTTGCGGAAGACAGCCACGACACCGCGGTTTTTCATCTTTCGGTATTTTACGATCAGATCGAAGAAGAGCTGGCGCGCGGCCGGCAGGTCGTCGATCGACGTGCAATGGTGGTGGCGAATGGCGTTTGCGATCGGGAAAAGCGCTCGCGAATAGAGCCACCTGCTTATGTCGTTGGAACGGGCGTGGAAAAACAGAGACTCGGCCGGAATATCAAATATATGATATTGCATCTCCTTCAGAGAGCGGATTCTGGCGACTTCAAGCCCGGTAGAAGGGTCGCGCAACACGAAATCTCCAAATCCGAAATTACTCATAATCGCCTCTCCGAGATCGACCGGCAGCTTCTTTGAATTTTTGTCAATGAAAGTGCATCCGAGCTTGGCCACGGGTTCTCGGTTGGCAACCTCGCTCGATTCTATGATGACAGGGAGCGAAGAGTCTTTCGACTTGAGCCATTCTGTAAGCCGCAGACCGGCCTGGGCGTCTTTCTCACCCCCACGCTTGAAACTTACGTCGGTTATCACTCCGAGCATATTGCGGCCGAATCTGTTATAAAGTTCCTGCGCTTCTTCGAAATCACGCGCGAGAACAACCTTGGGACGCCCCCTCATGCGAAGCATCTGCTCATGCTCGTTAAGCGCTTCGGTCGAAAACTCGCGGCTTTGCTTAAGCAGAAACTTATAAAGAATCGGCATCACACTCGAATAGAACCTGACAGAATCCTCCACGAGCATAATAACCTGAACACCTACGTTGTTAATATCGAACTCGGCGTTCATTTTATCTTCAAGAAGCTTTATGATTCCTAACAGAAGATCTACATTGCCAAGCCACGAGAAAACATAGTCGATACCCGACAGATCTTCGTTAGAAAGACGTCGCGACACCTCTTTGCTGAAAGGCGTAAGCAATACGAGCGGAAGATCGGGATAGTCGCGCCGAATTACTCTGGCATCGGCCAGGGTGTCGGAGACATCATTACCGGGCATCGAGATAACAAGATCAAATTTCTTTTCAGCGAGAACCTCGAGAGCATGTTTCAGGGTCGACACTCGCGTAACGCGCGGAGGCGAGCTCAGATTCAGGCCCATATATTCGAAGAAAAGCTGCTCCTCGACGCGGCCATCCTCTTCCATCATGAAGGCGTCGTAGGGCGATGCAATGAGCAACACATTGAGGATGCGCCGCTGCATCAGATCCTGAAAGGCCGTTTCTTTTATATAGAGCTGGCTAAAGTTGTTTGTGTTCATTGCAATGCACTGTCAGACCACAAAAATAACAAAAAACGCTGACAGCGCCAAACAATATCTTTCAATTATAATGAAGTTACTGCGAATTATATATAACGACAGCGGAGCAATGCTGACTGCATTGCTCCGCCGGAAAATCAGATTTGATACTGCTTATACGCCAGCGAGCTTGAAGTTGATAGGCAGGGTATACCACACGTTCACTGCGTTACCGTTCATCTTACCGGGGATGAATTTAGGCAGGCTCTTGACCACGCGCTGTGCCTCACGATCGAGGTCGGGGTCTTTGCCACGCACTACTTTCACCTGACCGACAGAACCTGTCTTGGTGACAACGAACTGCACTACTACACGGCCCTGGATATTGTTCTCCTGTGCGGCAGCCGGATAGCGGATGTGGTCGGCAATGTATTTCAGAAGGGCGGCCTCACCACCGGGGAAGGAAGGCGGCTGCTCAACTGCGGTGAACACCTGATTGTCGTCGTGCTTGACTTCGGGTTTCTTCTCTTCGACAATTACTTCGTCTTTATGTTCGCGGACAGTCTTTGTCAAATCGTCTGTACCTTTGTCGAAGTTGGTAGCGCCGACAGCAGTTTCAGTTTCCTTGATATCGTCCTGGCTCTTGATTTCCTCCTTGACTTCTTCATCAGCCACGAATTTAACCTCGGCCATCTTGACGGTATTAAGAATTTCTTCGGGAAGCGCCTCGGGCTTCTGTTCCTCGATACGCTGGGGTTCGTCTTCGGGTTCTTCCTGAACTTCTTCGGCAGCGAACTCGGCCATAGCCTGCTCGTTCATATCTTCGGGACGCGCTTCAACACTCTTGATAACTGTGTTGACGAGCAGACCGAGTCCGAAAAGGAGGCAGATAACGATAACGACAGCAATCATAGCGACGTTATGACGTTTCTCAGAACCCTTGCGAAGTTCATATGCGCCAAAGTCTTTGTTTTTGCCTTCAAAGACTATATCGCGCCATTCCTTTGATGAAAGATCTACATCTTTTGCCATTTTCGTGTTGGTTTACGGGTTTATATATCTGACATCAGGAATTACTTCGATTTGGGATGCTTCATGCGGTAATCGATGATCATCGCGGAGTCTACCTGATTCATATTGTCGATCTGGTAGCGCGAGATCTGATTGATCTGCATTTCATCGAGGGCACTGATCAGGCTTTCCCAGCGGGCCTCGGGAGTTGCTTTGATAACAACAACAGGGCGTGCGATAGTCGAGTCGTTGCGGATAGCTTTGGCTCGTGCCTGATAGATAGAGTCATTGATGTCGGCGTTGGGCGAGAATTCCTTGTTGTTCCACTTAACCTTCAGTTCGTCGATTTTGGCGAGAACCTCTTTGTTGCGGTCGTGGAGGATTTTGCGCACACCGCGCTGCATCTTGTTCTCATCGCCAAGGAAATATTCAGCCTGAAGGTTGTTCTCGGTGGCGCTGATAACGGGTTGACCAAAATAATAATACACTACGTTGACGGGGTTGCCGTTGGCATCATGAATCACTTCACCGGTCTTGGTGTCGCGCTCAACGTCAACAATCATTGTAATACCTTCTGATTCTTTAGCTTTGTTCATCTCTGTCTCGTCAACTTTCTCGTTGGTCGGGAGAGTGATTTGCAGAGTCTGCGATTTGATCATCGTGGTACAAAGCATGAAGAATGTTATCAGAAGCATGTTCATATCCACCATGGGAGTGAAGTCCACATGGATATGCATCTTCTTCTGGGCGCCTTTTTTCTTTTTGCCGCCGTCTGATTGTTCAATTTGTGCCATAATGATTTACTCTTCGCTTGTTTTTAAAGCTGTCATGATGCTGAAGCGGTTCATCTTAAGAGTCTGGAGATTGTCAAGGACATCGTGAACAGTGTTGTAATCAGTGCCCTTGTCAGCCTTTACAGCAATACCTTCACCCTTCTTAAGGGCGCTCTGAAGGTTGTCGCTGCCCGAGCTGTAGATGGCGCGCATCCAGATTTGGAATTCGTTAGGCTTCTCGAGATCGCGGTTGTCATTGATAGGAATACCAACTGCATTGCTCTCGATATTGCTCATAAACTCATCTTGCTTGGCCTGCGGCAGATCCAGAAACTCTTTGAGCTTCTGGAAAGGCACACCAAACATATTGATCTTGGTGAATGCCGTGACTTCGTTCTGAGTAAGCTCGACTTTCTGCGAGGGGTGGAGACGGTTCCATTCGCCGACGGCATTCTCGAGGATTGCCTTGCGGATGGGTTCGGTTGCCCATTCGCCACCGGCGACATTGGGATCAGCCTCACCGGCTACCGAGATGAATACCTTTCCATTGGGGGCCACAAGTATGCTCGCCAGGTTGGCGGTAGGCACCTTCTGCTCCGACACTGACGACGGGGTCAGCACGGTGACAGGCTCCTTCTGAAGGAAGGTAGAAGTCAGCATGAAGAAAGTAAGCAAAAGAACAGTCACGTCACTCATCGCGGTCATGTCGATGAGGGTGCTCTTTCTTTTAATTTTTACTTTTCCCATAGTTACTGTATATTCTTCTTATCAGGGGTTAGATACCTTATTTATATAAGTAACTTGGGATCAGTGAGTGGCCTGGAATGTCTGCACAATCGAGAAACCGATTTCGTCGATAGCGTAGGTGAGGTTGTCGATCTTGTTGGTGTAGAAGTTGTAGGAGATAACAGCGAAAGCACCGGTTGCGATACCGAAGGCGGTGTTGATAAGAGCCTCCGAAATACCGGTCGACAGCTCTGTCGAGTCAGGAGCACCGCTGGCGGCGAGGGCCTGGAACGACTTGATCATACCGATTACAGTACCGAGAAGTCCGACGAGTGTACCGAGAGTTGTCAGAGTGGCAACGATGGGGAGATTCTGCTGGAGAGCGGGCATCTCGAGAGCTGTAGCCTCTTCAACCTCTTTTTGAAGGGTAGCGACTTTCTGCTCTTTGGTGAGGGTGGTATTCATGTCCATCTCTTTGTAGCGGATGAGAGCGGCCGAAACAACAGCGGCAACAGAACCTTTCTGCTTTTTGCAGAGTTCCTGAGCGCCTTCGATGTCGTTCTTCTTGAGGCAGGCTTTCACACCGGCAACGAACTTGGCGATGTTGCCTTTACCTTTAGCGCTCGAAAGAGCGATCCAGCGCTCAACAGAGAGGACAATAACCGTCAGAAGAAGAGTCTGCAGAATAGGAACGATTACACCGCCCTTGTAAACAGTACCCCAAAGGTCAACGGGATGTCCGTCTTCAAAATGACTTTCTGCGCCGAACCAGAAAATGAACAGGAGAACGGCGACAACAAAACAAACGACAATCACAAGAAATGCGTTCTTGATGCCGGCAACTTTGCTGCCTTCAGCCGCAGCTTTCTTAGCGGCGGGCTTTGCGGTGGGCTTTTGAGCTTCCATACTTTTGGTAAATTACTTTTTTGATGTTTGTTATTTGGTTAAAGTTAATCTTTGTTGTCAGGCTGGCAAAACTATCCCCTTGACTAAGGTTCCAATGACGTAAGGACTCGTAATACGCGACGTCTGCTCATGGGTAACAGTTTTCGGGTATAGATTTAACTGCATTCTCTTTGAAAACGATCAAATCACAAGTTTCGTCTAATGACATTGCAAAATTAACGACATTTCTCAAAAATGCAAAAAATATCATTGACTTTTTATGATTTCGCGGCTGTCAGAGCGATGTCAGCGAGTTTTCAGATTATGGATAGAGATTAAAAAGTTATCCGTTTTCACTCTTTCCACCGGGCATCTGTCACGTGGAAACCTCCCAGCGATGATATGTAAGGATCAATGAGGGCCCATCTTGAGTTGTCGGCGGCCGAAAAAAACTTACGATGTATTGTGGTTTCAGTCCACCCCGTCTCTGTAGTCTCTATCCAGATCCTGTCTTTGCCCGCGACAGCCGACTCCCGGGCAACAAGAAGTCCGTCTTTAATGAAAAGTGTGGAATCTGACCGGCAAGACGTCGCGCTCGCCGGCTCGAAATTTTTCAACCTCGTAGGAAGAAGAGTGAGCATGACGTCATCATTCTCCCGCCAGTAATGGGAGAAAAAGTCCAGTCTTTCCATATTGAAATATCTGATCGACGTTTTGTAAAGGCTCGGCGAGATGTAGCGCGGAATATTGTCGTAGAATACGTCCCCATTGGGAGAATCAAGAAAAAGTCTGACAATTTCTTCGCTCTCGTTGTAGAGTTTATTCTGCTCGACAACAGCAAAAATCAGATTGAAAAACACAAGAAATACTATTGCCGACTTCAAAATATGTCCTACACTCCGCTTAACAGGCCTGAACACTTTATTACCGACAGCAACAAATCCTATGCTACACAATTGAGTAGCATACCAAGCCATGCGCGGGCCGGTATAGAATTTGAAAAACAGGGCCGTAGCGGCTATCGACGATGCGAGAATGAATATAATGAGAGGTCTTATATTCGGAGCATCAACAAAGAGTTTTTTCATCCGGCGCCTGAAAACCAGATAAATCAGAAAGAGGCAAAGGCCGAAGAACAATGAATTACAGCCGATTCCATAAAATATCTTGCGGCCGAGAGACAGAAAGCGAAAATATGGCACCATATTTTCTGTCCGATACCACAACGCCGGAGATGCCACAATCAGCAGGAAGCCGACAACGAAACAGAGAAACAGGACGAACTCACGTTTCGCCGGACGATGGCGAGTCAGAGCCCATGTGGCTGTCAGCCCTGCGATGACTGGTACCGAAAAACCCTCATGCATCCAACCCGCGAGCAGTGCAATGCCGCACATGATCACAAAACGGCTCGTAGATTGCTTCTCTACTACGGCATTAAAGTTCAACATCCAATAAACAAACTGCAATGACAAAGCCGAAGGCCATACATAGTTCAGTGCAAAGATGACTGTGAACATATGTTCAAACCATGGCAAAGCAAAGTTAACCAGAAACACTATCACCCATGAGCCCGTCGATCCTCGCCTGACCTCAGCGAGCCGACACATCAGCCGTACAGACATCCAGATAAAGAATCCGCTTATTATCGAGAAGACTATCTTGGGGAGCAGGCCCAGAAAGACAGGCGACATCAGATTGCAAAGACGTCCGGTGTCATAGTGCCAGCGGTCCCAGCAATTCTGCCATATCGCGGCAGCTTTATCGAAAGGAGAAGTCAGCGATGCCGAATGAAACGAATAGAAATAGTCGTCGACACACATCGGAGTCAGCGCGAATATGGCGACATACATCATAACCACGACAATGAGCCATATATCGAATATTTGGCGGGATCTATTCAGTCGGTCTTCATTTTTCACAGCGCAAAGATAGCGAAAATATGTCAATCCATACAAGAGATCCGGAACAGCGGGATCAGCCGACAGAAAAAATGTTTTTTGCATTACTTTGCACGTTTTTTCAAAATTGGCTACCTTTGCAGCCAATTCTGTCACTACGTTCCTTACAATGAAAAAACAATTGTCGATAAAGAAAGGCCTGAGCCTGCCAATAGCCGGGGCACTGGAGCAATGGCCGTCGGCTTCCGCAATTACAACAGTTAAAACCAAGCGTGTGGCGGTGATACCCGACGATTACCCCGGGCTGGCTTTAAAAGCATCTGTCAGAGAAGGCGACCGAGTCGAAGCGGGAACTCCGCTGTTACACGACAAGAATGATGCCGATATCGCCATTGTCAGTCCTGCTGCCGGTAGTGTTGAAGCCATTGTCCGCGGAGAGCGCCGCAAGATACTGCGTGTTGTCGTGGACGTTGACGAATCGGGGGTAAAACCTGTCGCCGTCGACACGTCCGACATCCGCCGCGCCCTGAAGCTGTCAGGTCTATGGGCGCAGATGCGCCAGCTCCCTTATGCAATAGTTCCCCATTCAGAGAAAGAGCCGCGTGACATCTTCATTACCGGACTCGACACCGCCCCTCTGGCCACAAGTCTCGAAAAACGCGTCAGTTTCGATGCTCTCGTCAGAGGTATAGAGATTCTCTCGAAACTTACCAAGGGGAAGGTATACGTCAGTCGCGGAGAAGGTTCTGAAATGCCCGATATAGCCGGAGCTGTCATGGTAGACATCAAAGGGCCCCACCCGGCCGGAAACGTCGGCATCATGGTAAACTACATAGCACCGGTCAACAAAGGCCAGACGGTATGGACTCTCGACATCGTCACCGCGGCACGTATCGGAGAACTGTTTATTAATAAAGGTGTGGCCCGCCATACCTCTCTTGTTGCCGTGACAGGCCCCGAAGTCGCTGCGCCCCGTATGGTCGAGGCTCTCATCGGGTCGGAAATCAAACCGATTCTTGAAAAAGACCTTGAAGGGAAGAGGCATCATGTCAGGATAGTATCAGGCAATCTGCTGACGGGTGTCAGCGTCGGAACCGACGGCTATCTCCGTTTCCCCTGGCGTCAGCTTACTGTGATCGCCGAAGGCGACGACATTGACGAATTTATGGGTTGGGCTACATTAAGCACAAAAAAAATGAGCTTCAGCCGCTCGTTCCCCGGCAGATTCCTTCACCGACTTTTCCGACCCGACGCACGTCTCAACGGCGGCCGCAGGGCAATGATAATGTCAGGCATATACGACCGGGTATTCCCCATGGACATTATGCCGGAACCACTTGTCAAGGCTTTCATCTCGAAGAACCTCGAAAAAATGGAAGCCCTCGGCGGCTACGAAGTCGCACCCGAAGATTTTGCCCTCGCCGAGGTTATCGACCCCTCAAAACTCGAGCTGCAGCGGATAGTCCGCGAAGGACTTGAGTATATGCGTAGGGAATTATAAATCCATAAAAACTTAATACAGTTCACCTGTGAAACCTCTAAGAAATATCCTCGACCGGGCAAAACCCCATTTTGAGGACGGGGGAAAACTCCATGCTTTCCGCTCGGTATTCGAGGGGATGGAGACCTTTCTCTATACCCCGCGCACGACATCGCAACCCGGCGGCGTCCATATCCACGACAGCATCGACTCTAAACGGGTCATGATAATCGTGGTGCTGGCTCTCATGCCCTGCCTCTTTTTCGGCATGTATAACACGGGCTACCAGAACGCACTCGCATCAGGAGCCGTAAATTTCAAATTCTGGGAACTGTTCGGCTATGGTTTTCTGGCCATACTGCCCCGCATCGCGGTGACTTACATAGTCGGCCTCGGAATTGAATTTATTGTCGCACAATGGCGTCACGAAGAAATTCAGGAAGGATTCCTCGTTACCGGAATCCTTATCCCGATGATATGCCCCGTTGAGACTCCGTTATGGATGATCGCCGTAGCTACCGCATTCTCAGTTATTTTCGTCAAGGAAGTCTTCGGCGGAACAGGCTACAATATCTTCAACGTGGCCCTCGTAGCACGTGCGTTTCTCTTCTTCGCCTATCCTTCCCAGATGTCGGGCGATTCAGTCTTCATCGCGTCAGAGCCTATTCTCGGACTCGGCGGAACAGCCAGATTTGTCGACGGTGTTTCCGGTGCAACCCCGCTCGCCCAGATTGCGACCTCGACAGGAGGCACCCCTGTTCTGCACAATGTCACAGGTGAACCGTTAAGCTTATGGGATACGTTCGTAGGACTGATTCCGGGCTCATTCGGAGAGACGTCGACATTGTGTGTCTGCATCGGCGCACTGATTCTTCTGGCAACCGGCATCGCTTCATGGCGCATAATTGTATCGGCCATCGTAGGCTGCGCAGTCATGAGTCTTATCGCCAATGCTTTCGCCTCACCGCTCTATCCGGCTTCGATGTTGACAGTCGGCCAGCAACTTTGTCTGGGCGGATTCGCGTTTGCGGCTGTATTCATGGCCACAGATCCCGTCACAGCCTGCCGCACCAATGCCGGGAAATGGGTTTACGGTGCTCTCATAGGCTTCATGGCCGTTATAATACGAACCTACAACAACGGCTACCCCGAAGGAGCTATGCTGGCAGTTCTGCTTGCTAACGCCCTCGCGCCTCTTATTGACTACTGCGTTGTTCAGACAAACATCTCGCGCCGCATGCGCCGTCTGAAAGCCATAGAGAAAGGAGGTGAAGCATGAAAATCAATAAACAGAGTAACCTCTACACGATAATATATGTTGCTGTTATCGTGCTGATCGTCGGAGCTGCGCTTGCCATTACCTCTCTGAGCCTTAAAGACCGCCAGCAGGCCAACATCGACGCCGACAAGATGCGTCAGATTCTCGCTTCGGTTCACATAAGCGGCGAAGGCGACAATATCATCTCTTCATTCGAAAAGGCCATTATAGCACAAAGAGTTTATGACGCCACAGGACGTCAGGCCGGCGACAATGCATTTGCTGTAGATGTTGCTGCCGAGTCTAAAAAGAGCGACTCCGAGCGTCAGTTACCCGTATATATCGCCGACCTTGATGGCGCCATCAAATTCATTATTCCGCTCTACGGCAGCGGCTTATGGGGGCCGATCTGGGGATATATCGCTTTCGATGCCGACTGTTCGACGATATTCGGCGCCTATTTTGCTCATCAGGGCGAAACCCCCGGACTTGGCGCCGAGATTGCCAAACCGGCGTTTTCGGATCAGTTCGACGGCAAACAGGTTTGGCATGACGGCCGCTTTATCCCTGTCGATGTAGTCAAAAAAGGCATGAAACCCGCCGAAGGGGCCGATTATGTCGACGGAATCTCAGGAGGTACAATCACCTCGCGGGGAGTTGCCTCGATGATAGCAAACTGCCTGACTCCATATCAGGATATTCTCAAGAATCTAAGCAATGAATTCAGCCATGGCGCAGAAAAACAATAACCTAAGCGTATTTCTTAATCCGCTGAGCCGCAATAATCCGGTTGTGGTTCAGGTGCTCGGCATCTGCTCGGTACTGGCCGTGACTGCCAAACTCGAGCCGGCCATAGTAATGGGAATTTCTGTTATTGCCGTGCTGGCGTTTGCCAATGTGATTATATCGCTGATAAGAAAGACTATTCCGGTGAATGTCAGAATAATCGTGCAGCTCGTTGTCGTCGCGGGGCTTGTAGTCTGTGTCGACCAGTTGCTTAAAGCGTTCGCCTACGACGCCAGCAAACAGTTGTCGGTATTTATCGGTCTTATAATAACCAACTGTATTCTTATGGGACGCCTTGAAGCGTTTGCCATGGCCAACAAGCCGTGGCCTGCCTTTCTCGACGGGGTAGGCAACGGATTAGGCTACTCAGTTATCCTGATTATCGTAGGGTTCTTCCGCGAACTGCTCGGATCAGGCACTTTGCTTGGCTATCAGATTATCCCCCAGTCATGGTACGACGCCGGATACGTCAATAACGGCCTGATGATTCTTCCGCCGATGGCTCTCATAGTTGTCGCATGTATAATATGGGCACAGCGCTCAGCGAAGCCTGAACTCAATGAAGAATAACAGCTGTTTCTCATCCATCAATTTACAGAGCATTCAATAATGGAGAATTTCAATATTTTCATACGGTCGATTTTTGTCGACAATATGATTTTCGCATACTTCCTCGGCATGTGCTCGTTTCTGGCAGTCTCAAAGAATGTCAAGACCGCGCTCGGGTTAGGCGTTGCAGTGTCGTTCATGCTGACAATTACTCTGCCCGTCAACTATCTGCTTCAGGAATATGTGCTCAAGCCCGGCGCACTTGTCTGGTTAGGCGAGGAATTCGCCGAGGTCGATCTGAGTTTCCTATCCCTGATAATGTTTATAGCCGTCATAGCCTCGATGACGCAGCTTGTCGAGATGTCGGTCGAGAAATTTTCGCCGTCACTCTACGCTTCGCTCGGTATTTTCCTGCCTCTTATCGCAGTCAATTGCGCGATTCTCGGCGGCTCGCTGTTCATGCAACAGCGCGGCTTTTGCAGCGTGTGGACAGCTACCTGTGCCGGCGCCGGATGGGGCTTCGGATGGCTGCTCGCGATTGTTGCCATAGCCGCTATCCGCGAACGTCTTCAGGCCTACAGCAACATTCCGCGTCCTCTTCGCGGAATCGGAATCACTTTTATCATCACAGCTCTGATGGGCATTGCGTTCATGAGCTTCCTGGGCATCAAGATATAAGCAAATGGATTTACTGACAATTCTGGCCGATGTGGCCTCGACGACAATATTCTCCGGTGTCGGAATATTTCTGCTGATTTCGCTCCTGCTCGTTGCTATTCTACTGGTAGCGAAGCATTATCTCGTTCCTTCGGGGAAAGTGACTATTACGGTCAACGACGACCGCATCATCGAAGCCGATACCGGCAACTCTCTCCTGACCACTCTTTCGAACAACGGCATATTCCTCTCATCAGCCTGCGGAGGAAAAGGCAGCTGCGGACAGTGTAAAGTGCAGGTCATCGAAGGCGGAGGCGAAGTCCTTCCTACCGAGAAAGTTCATTTCACACGCCGTCAGCTCTCCGATCACTGGCGCCTTGGCTGTCAGGTCAAGGTCAAGGAAAACCTCGACATCAAACTTCCGGCGTCGGTTATGGACGTAAAAGAATGGGAATGTGAAGTCATCAGCAACCGTAATGTCGCAACTTTCATAAAGGAATTCATAGTCGCCCTTCCTCCTGGCGAGCACATGGACTTCATGCCCGGATCCTACGCGCAGATAAAGATACCGCCCTACTCTATGGACTACGACCGCGACATCGACAAAAGTCTCATAGGCGACGAGTATCTGCCGGCATGGAACAAATTCGGTCTGTTCTCGCTCAAAGCTAAAAACGACGAGCCGACAATACGCGCCTACTCAATGGCCAACTATCCTGCCGAGGGCGACCGCATAATGCTGACGGTGCGCATTGCCACTCCCCCCTTCAAGCCGAAGCCTCAGACTGGTTTTCAGGACGTTCCTCCAGGAATCGCGTCAAGCTATATATTCACTCTCAAACCCGGCGACAAAGTGAAAATGAGCGGCCCTTACGGCGACTTCCACCCAATCATCGACTCGAAACGCGAGATGATGTGGATCGGAGGGGGCGCCGGAATGGCTCCGCTAAGAGCGCAGATCATGCACATGACAAAGACCCTTCACACGACCGACCGCGAGATGCACTATTTCTACGGCGCACGCGCGCTCAACGAAGTGTTCTATCTCAACGATTTCCTCGAACTTGAGAAAGAATTTCCAAACTTCCACTTCCATCTCGCTCTCGACCGTCCCGACCCTGCCGCCGACGCCGCCGGTGTCAGATATACTCCGGGATTTGTCCATCAAGTTATCTACGACACCTATCTCAAGAACCACGACGCGCCCGAAGATATCGAGTATTATATGTGCGGCCCGGGCCCGATGAGCGCTGCGGTAAACAAAATGCTCGACTCTCTCGGTGTTGAACCTGAAATGATTCATTACGACAATTTCGGAGGATAAGCAATTATCGCTCCATCAGTTAAACGGCTGTCGCGCGACGTGCGGCGGCCGTTTCGCGTTTTTCGACAGTGGAATTTTCAAACAAACGGGCCGATATTTTCGTTTTTTTTATAAAGACATAACCAACTTGAAAATTTTTTCATATATTTGTTAGCGAATAACCATCTTTCACCGCCATGGACGTTATTGACCGTTTTCTTAAATATCTCGAGGCAGAGCTGAATCTCTCGCCCAACACGGTCGGCGCCTATGGTCGAGACCTTCGTTCGTGGGCAGACTTCGCGACCGGCGGCTCGCCCCGCGAACTGCGCGTCGACGACGTCACCACCTCCGACATCCGGTCATGGCTCGCCCGGCAAAGCAAAGCGGGATGCGGAGCCGCTACTTTGCGCCGGAAAGCGCAATCCCTCAGGTCATTCTATAAATACCTTATGCGCCACGAGGGAATTAGCATCAATCCTGCGGCCAATATAATCCCGGCAAAAATGGCGCGTTCGCTGCCGGTTCAGATAAAAGAATCAGAGACCGTGTCGATGCTCGACAACATAGTCAGCGCAACAGATAATGACCCCGACAGCTTTACATCCGTCCGCGACTCGCTCATTCTTGAGATGCTCTATGCCACCGGAATGCGCTGCTCGGAGCTGACCGACCTGCGTGACGACGCTGTCGACACCGCAGCAGCCACAATGCGCGTCGTCGGCAAGCGCCGCAAAGAGCGTGTCATTCCTTTCGGACGCCCCCTTGCCGGAGCCATCGACAACTACCGGCAGCTGCGCAGTCAGATCGCCGACTCTGAAACCTCCACACTATTTGTCAGCCTCCGCGGTCGTCCGATGAACCGCCGCTCGGTCTACACAATAGTCCACAACGCGATGACTGAAGCCGGAATCCATGCCTCGCGGCTCAGTCCTCACGTCATGCGCCACTCATGCGCTACCGATATGCTGAACAACGGCGCCGACCTCAACACCGTCAGCCGTCTGCTCGGCCACGCCTCACTCGCAACAACTCAGATATATACACATCTGACCTATCGTGACCTTCAAACTAATTATGAACACGCGCACCCACGCGCAAAAAAGAAAGGAAACAACTATGGAACTTAACATCAAAGCCATCCACTTCGACACCAACGAACGTCTCGAACAGTTCATTGCCAAAAAAGCAGATAAACTCGAGCGACGCTATCCCGCCGCAACCCTCATGGAAGTAACCCTGAAAGTGGTAAAGCCCGAAACGGCGATGAATAAAAATGCCATCGTAAAAGTTACCATCCCCCAGGAGAACGAGATGGTCGCCGATAAGACTGCCGACACCTTCGAAGAGGCTGTAGACCGCTGCCTCGACGCCATCGAACGCCAGCTCGAGAAAAACAAAAACGGCAAATAATGCGTCACTGAAGATAGAATTTCGGCGAAAAATTTGTAACTTTGCGCCGTCCAAAAAATTTCTGTCTTACTAACCAACAAAATCATGGTAGATTATAAATCGCTCGGTCTTGTCAACACCCGCGAGATGTTCAAAAAGGCCATCAATGGCGGATATGCCATTCCTGCCTTCAACTTCAACAACATGGAGCAGCTTCAGGCTATCATCAAAGCTGCCGCCGAAGAAAAATCGCCCGTAATCCTTCAGGTCTCGAAAGGCGCTCGCAACTATGCCAACCCCACCCTTCTTCGCTATATGGCCCAGGGTGCAGTTGCCTACGCCAAAGAACTCGGCTGGGAGAATCCCCAGATTGTTCTCCATCTCGACCACGGCGACAGCTTCGAACTCTGCAAATCGTGCATCGAGAACGGTTTCTCGAGCGTCATGATCGACGGAAGCCACCTTCCCTACGAAGAGAATGTTGCCCTGACAAAGAAAGTCGCCGATTACGCCCATCAGTATGATGTAACCGTTGAAGGCGAACTCGGCGTTCTCGCCGGCGTTGAAGATGAAGTCAGCAGCGACCACCACACCTACACTGATCCCGAAGAAGTTATCGACTTCGCTACCCGCACAGGCTGCGACTCGCTGGCCATTTCGATCGGCACAAGCCACGGTGCCTACAAATTCACTCCCGAACAGTGCACCCGCGACGAAAACGGCCGCCTCGTTCCTCCCCCTCTGGCATTCGAAGTTCTCGACGCCGTCATGGAGAAACTCCCCGGCTTCCCCATCGTGCTCCACGGCTCGAGCTCGGTTCCTCAGGAATATGTCGAGACAATCAACAAATACGGCGGCAAACTCCCCGACGCTATCGGTATTCCCGAAGAACAGCTCCGCAAAGCTGCCAAGAGCGCCGTATGCAAAATCAACATCGACAGCGACAGCCGTCTGGCCATGACCGCAGCTGTCCGCGAGGTATTCGCCACAAAGCCCGGTGAATTCGACCCCCGCAAATACCTCGGTCCCGCCCGCGACGAAATGGAGCGCCTCTACAAGCACAAAATCGTCAACGTTCTCGGCAGCAACGGCAAAGCCTGATAGCTCCGTCGAACAATCCCTTTAACAATCGGGGCCGCGTCACTTCCGACGCGGCCCCGGTTCGATTTTACAAGATTAAACATATACTATCGTAGTATCAGAAGAATGAAAGAGCCCGGCGGTGTGCCGGGCTCTTTGGTTACTGACAGTTCGGGAATTCTGTTATTTCACGAGGACTTTCAATACCGAAGTGCCGCGACGGACAACATAAACATTACCCTTTTCAGGCTTGTCGACTCTGACTCCCTGAAGATTATAATAGACAGCTTCAGCGGCGTCGCCGGTAATTGTTCCGATTCCTGCCTCACCGGCTTCCTGCTTGAATTTAATGTCGGTCGACGCTCCCGGAACAGCTATGCTTACGGTTGTGTCATAGGGACGGGGCACTGTATTCAGCGAAGCTTTGACAGTTACCTTGACTTCTCCCTCGTTATCTCCGGCAACTGCATCGCATGAAGCGAACTCACAAGGCTTGCCGTTGAAGAGCAGGCGGAAATCCTCGGGTTTTGCATCGGTCTTGACAACGAATGTCTTCTCGCCGCCCTCTTTGGGAAGCTCGATGGTATTGTCAGTGCCGATAAGCTCGACATTGAAATAGCAGGCACCTAAGCCCATAAGAACACCAGAGCAACGGCGGTTGCCCTGTCCGAGAGGAACTTCGTGAAGCATCTGATAGGCGTCATACATCTGGCCGTCAGAAGTAACCTCTTTGAAGGTCATAAGTGAAGTACCGGGAAACTCAGCGTTCTCCGACGAAAGATAGATGAAGCGGATCCAGTCGGTCTTGCGGTCGAATCCGGTTATCAGAGCTATTACCGGAGAATCGATGGAGACAGGCATATCGCTCAGATCGAACATAATGCCCTGATAGTTCTCCTGGTCGGCGTGGATAGAAGTTGTCGCTGTAGCGAGTTCATCGCCGACATAATTATACTGCACACCGGCAATTTCTTCTGTCTCCCATTTGCATATCGAAAGTTTCAGCTTCGAGTTCTCGCCTGCCTCCATAACGATAGCATTGATATAGACATACTTAAGGCCGTAGGGTTTCGACATCTGAGGAATAAGCTAGCCAATGCCCATAACAAAATCATCTTCATGCTCCTGCATTCCGAGAAGAGCCTCCCATGCACGGTCGACATCTCCCGAGAACTCTATGAGACGGTTATAAGCGAGAGCTTTCAGATTCGGATCAAAATAGTTGTAGGTAGCGAATCCGCCGGTAACAAGCGATCCGTCGACAGCTTCAACTTCACCGGCTTCTCCGCCGAAGCGAATGGCGGCATTGCCGCTGGCAGGATTATCGGGGTCGAGGTTCGAGTTCGTGGCTATTACCCAGGGGCCGTCGGTGTTCGGGCCGAACGAGGTAATGAGTTGCGGCAGAGCGGCAACTGTTCCGGTCGGATAAGCCGGCGTTGTCAGGTCTGACTCTGTCGTCTGCTTGATCTCGCCGTCAAGCCCTGTATAAGCCCACTCGAAAGCGCGGCCGTTGAACGAATCATTCTTCCATACATATTCGGTGTCGGGAGCGCCCATAAACATCGGAGATTTCGGTTCGAGCACGCCGGGAAGAAGTGCCGGATACAAAATACCCTCGGGAAGAGTGTATTTAGCTTCGGGATAAGGCACACCTACTGTTACATTATCGATAGCCACACGATAGCCGCCGGCGCCGACAAAGCGGAAGGCGAACTTGACGGGCTTATTGTAATAGTCTTTTATATCGATAAAGTAGGGATTGAAGTCAGTGACTTCCGACTCCCCTATACTGGCTTTATAACGCTCTTCGGCGCTGACTTTCAAGGCCTCGTCGTAGTTGTTCCAGATGAGAGTCCAGTTAGCGCCGTCATCAGTCGACGCAAGCACTTCGAGACGGCTCAGCCAACCCTCGCCGTTCTCACGGTCTCTCAGCATGAAATAAGGGTTGTAGGCCATATAGAAATGGAGCAAATCGTCGGTCTGAGGCGTAATGGTGGGCGTCACGAGCCATTCATCACTTGCCTCGGGAGTTACACCGTAATGGCACTGCACCATTGCGAAACAGGCTCCCCACGGGGTTATGGCGTTCAATCCGTTTGAGGGCATTGTAACCCATGTGAAATCGATCGGATCGTCGGGATAAGGCTTGTTGGCGGGGTCGGCCTTAGAGGTGTCTGACCATCCGTCAGGCAAATAATTGTTGTAGCTCTTATAGATGTAATCAGGGGTTGAGCCTCGGCCTTCAAAGCCTTCGAAAAACGTGTTCGGACGGTTTTCAGAGACAGCTCCGGCTGCGCATAAGGCCGCTAACGCGAAAAAAACTTGACGTTTCATGTAGGTTAAAGATTAGATAATAACTTTAAGGATTTTATTGTCAATATTTATCAGATAGATACCTGCGGGAAGAGTTACCGAGCGCGGAGCATCGAAATAGTTGGTGAACACACATACACCGGCTACATTATATATTGCTCCGGCAGCGCGAAGAGTTATCTGGCGGCCATTGATCTCAATTGCCGAGTCTGCGCCGACAGCTGCTATTCCGTCATGCTGCGCTGCTTCAACTACGACTTCTATAATCTTGGATACGTTGTTGTCGCTGTTCTCGTCGAGAGTAGCGTCGGGGAACATGGCCGACACTTCATAACGGTGAACGCCGACAGATTCGTCATTTGTAGCGCAAACGAACGAGAATTCAGCTGATTCTTCCGACATCAGACGGTCGCCGAACGAGGAATCCAGAGCAACACGGTCATTGTCGGTCACTTCACGAAGGACTACGGTGTAGCGGTTCGCATCATCATCGGGAGTCGGCATGCTGCCGTTATTCAGCACCGTTGCCTTGATTGTGAACGATTCTCCGGCGACAACCTTGACCGGATCAGCCGAAATATCGGTAACGGCGAGATCATAATCGAGACCTGAACGGGCATTCGCCGTTGCCGGAACTGAAGCACCCTGCGCATTGTAAGCGATGGCTGTATATGAAACTGTGCCTAACGGAGCATTCATGTCGGTAAACGAAAGAGTCTGACCATCGGCGATACCCTCTGTCCAGGTATTGATGACATCGTCGTTGCGCTTGAGTTCGACTTTGTTGACATTGGCCGGAGCATCGGAAGTGTCGAGCGTCGGGAGAGTGAAGCTGACAACGATGTCGCGTGATCCGGGAGCAGTGTTCTCGGCAGTCATGCCGGTGATTTCGAGCGGAGTACCGGGAGCGGTCACATCCTCAACGAGAAGATTGTCGACGGCATAAGTGTAACGGAGTGAATTTCCAATGCCGATCATCGGGAAATATGTTCCGGTTTCATCAACGCTGAATTCGGCCTAGAACTTCGTGTTGTCGCCGAATGCATTGATATGTTCGGTACTGCCATAAACAGTTGTCAGAGGAACTACATTCTTGGCCTCGGGAGCATCTCCGAGAGGCTGTTTCGTGAGTCCGAATCCGAACGGCATTCCATAATTATAGGTGTAATCAGGATACATCCAGTCGAAGGTGACTCTGTAGGTATGCTTGGCTTTAAGACGCATGGCAGGCATGAAGATTCACGGCTGGCTGCCATTGCCGACAACGGTGAGATACGTGTTGCCGTCGGCGGTCGTCAGTGATGTTGTCGGATTATTAGCATTGGCCGATACGACAACGATGCCGGCATCTGCATAGTCGGTTACATCGGTGAAGTTCTCGCTGTAGGAATATGAGGGCGTAATTTCGAGAGGATCACCGCCATATTCGGTGTTTGATACGGCGCTTTCACCGTCGGTGCCATCATAGACGACTGTGACATTGTAGGAGATCGGGCGCACAGAGCCTTCAGGAATCTCGTCGGTGACTGAAAGCTCTTTTGTCGAGGCTACGACAACAACGCCGTCGTTGACACGGGTAACTTTATAGGCAATCTTCGAGTCGTCATATTTTCCTCCGTTCTTGCCGATCGGAGCTTCCCATGAGATAGTAGCGTCGCGTCCGTCGAATGTCAGCTTGACATTCTGCGGGGCGGCGGGGGTGTCGGGGCCGACGAATACTTCTGTCGACACCTCGGGGCCATCCCCGCTGAGATTCGAACAGTAAACGGCTACAGAATGCGTGCCGGCTGTCGAAGCGACAGTAATATTGACCTCGCTGCCGCCATCGGCGCTGACATTCTTATGAGAGGTAGCTTCGCCATCAAGAAGAACGGTATATTTCGCCGACGTCAGGGCGGTTCCGCCGAAGGTCTTCGATGGCATCGTGAAGCTCAGGGCGATATCAGTTGAAGCGCCGTCATTAACTGCCTTGAGATCGGTTACTTCTCCGGGAACGGCGGCATCGAAGCTCGCAGGCGTATAGAGGCCGGCAAGGCAGGCGCCATTCAGCGAATAAAGCTGTGTTGCGGTCTGATCGCTGAGATCAATCGAATACAGGGCTGTTGTCTTAGTATAATAGCTATACGACGAAACATGAGCATATAGCATTTTCCCCGATGCAGAATCATAGCACATCGACTGAGGCACAATTTCGGTTACTTTCCAGTTAAGATTGCTTATCGGCGAACCGACATCGGTAAGGTGCCGTCGGTCGTGGAAATCTTCTCAAGCTGACCGAATTGGGTAATACCCCACAGAGTGCCGGAGCCGTCAAATGAGAGACCGGTGATATATGATGTTGAAGTCTGTCCGATAGGGGTTATTGTTCATGTCGAAATATCGAGCTTTCCAAGCTGAAAACTCAGTGCGTATAACGAGCGCGTTCCGCTCCAGAACCAGCCATAAACCTCGCCGGTTTTAGGATCGGTTGCAAGGTCGGTAGCTCCGCCCGGATATTGCGTTGACAGAGTCTTATTAGTGTAAGACCACTCTGATCCGTTCTTATCGGCAACATACATATAAGGGCCGTAATTATAACGTATGGCCACAAATTGACCGTTTGTCCATCCGGCAGACTGAACTTCGGTAACGCCGGCTAACTGGCCGCTGAAAGCATGCCAGTCAACCGCCGATCCTGACGTAGGAAGATCGTAAACAGTTGCTAACTTAGGGATTTTCAGTTAATGGCCTCTGATAGACATTGGGGAATGGTCCGAGGATGTACTGAATGGGGTTGAAAGTCGA
>ENA-ORKV01000072-ORKV01000072.1-human-gut-metagenome-genome-assembly--contig:-NODE-72-length-129772-cov-10.082509_pt1 | contig 129772 bp, 107 predicted proteins | sample MGYA00243058_ERZ508805 | MGnify/ENA primary metagenome ERZ508805 (study PRJEB26277, sample SAMN04329770) | human gut metagenome | biome: human-associated habitat | host: Homo sapiens | place: USA...
ATCATCTACCAGAAGAAATCCCTTCTTTTATTGTCCACTAACCAGGATTTTATCCCTTCTTCTTGTGTCCATTTTTAGGGAACCCTTCTTCTTATCGTGTCCATTCTATGGGGTATATTTTATTGTCTTCCCTGCTCTATCCCCTTTTGTATTCCTTCTTGTCTTCCTTTCTCTATCCCCTTCTGCATAGCTTCCTCCGCAACGCCCTGGCTCAAATTACACATATCATCCACCTCACTCTCAAATGTCTCGGTCATAGGTATATTGAAAGCTCTTTCCAGTATATCCTTTTTCTCCCTTGCTGACAACTCATTCTGGAACAAGACACCAAGAAATTTTATAAGATTGTTATCATTCCATTCCTCCATCTTTCCCAGGCATACCATCACTATGTTTATCAAGTCATAGTTCTCCGGTGCTTCGACCGCATTCCCTATAATAGTTTCCGGCTTTAGTGAATAGCGCGTTATCGTATTTCTGAACCTCTTTGCCGGATTTACGCATATCCATATAGAATATACCTTGCGCAGCTTCTGGTAATCCGACTTAGTAAATACCGTTCCATGCTGTGCTGAAATCAGCCTGCTCCCGTAATATACCGCTCTTTTTGTCAGGGGATATTTCGGTTTGAACCGGTTCTGTGCCTCGGCATTGATGATAAGCCTTATATTCCCATGTTCTTCTGTGGATGGTGCTATCGCATTGAAGCGCACGTCATAGTACACTGTTCCCTCATTCTGGGATATATCTTCATTGCCCATTCCCTGTACCTTCGTCACTTGTGTATTCATTGCCTGTGCATTCATTGCCTGCACCTCTGCTGCCCGTGTCACTACCGTCTCAGGCTTAATATCAGGCTGTTCGGGAGAACTGCTGTCATCCATGTACACCCCTGTAGTTCCTACCTCCGGCTCTCCTTCTATGTATTTCTGCGCTATGTCCATAATACTGCAGGCCTGATACTCCTTAACACAGTCCTTTAGGATATGTGCAAGCACTAGCTTATTTGCCAGCAGCTTCTTGGCTGCCCTGTCATACCGCGCCTCGTAATCAGTCTGCGTTATGGTATGCGCCAGATATGTCTCTTTTCCCATCGTACTCCCCTTTCTTCTTTTGGCGGTTAAAATTCAATTTACAAAATAACAGGAAATAAAGCATAGACTTTTTAATACAGCTATTTGCCATAACCGCATGATTTTTATAAAATCTTATAAAACAGAACCATAGAATATATCAAAGAAATATGCTTTAATCAGACTTTATCACACTCTATCATAATCATCAATATATATCTTATAATAATAAACGGTTGTTTATTAAATTATACTCTTAAAATAAATGTAAGCCCTCCTGGACATCTGGAGGACTTACATTTAATAATTATCTTTTTTCATTTAGCAACTACGCCATCATTCTCTGCTCCATGCGTTTGCGCTCTTCATCGCATTTTTGAACTCTTCCACGGACATACCTGCTTTCTCGGCAGCTTTTTCTATGGTGAACACCCCATCATTGACCAGCTCGATAAATGTATAAAGTGCTCTAAATATTCCGAATCAGGCACAGCCTGACCTAGAATGCATTATCTATCCTCTTTTCCATAATCTGGCTGTCCTGTGCGTAGGATACGGCATTCTCCTTATCAATATCCCCCTTCATGTACAGGTCGAAGATAGCGTCATCCATGGTCTGCATGCCAAGCTTTTTGCTGGTCTGTATCGTCGAATTAATCTGCGGACTCTTTGCTTCACGGATAAGATTCTTGATGGCAGGGGTGCTGTGCATTACCTCGAATGCTGCGACTCTGCTCTTTTTATCGGCTGTCGGAATAAGCTGCTGGCTGATAACGGACTCAAGCACCATTGAGAGCTGAACTCTTATCTGCTGCTGCTGGTGCGGAGGGAATACATCCACAATACGGTCGATTGTGCTTGCCGCACCTATGGTATGAAGTGTTGACAGCACAAGGTGACCTGTCTCGGCAGCAGTGATAGCGGTGGATATTGTCTCAAGGTCTCTCATCTCTCCGACAAGTATTACATCCGGATCCTCACGGAGTGCAGCGCGCAGCGCATTGGAATAAGAATGTGTATCAAGCCCGACTTCTCTCTGATTGACCATCGCCTTCTTGTGGTTATGAAGATACTCTATAGGGTCCTCAAGCGTGATTACATGTACCTCTCTCATAGAATTGATTCTGTCGATGATGGAGGCAAGCGTTGTGGACTTACCTGAACCGGTAGGACCTGTTACAAGGACAAGACCTCTCTTCTTCTGATAAAGGTCAACAACCGATTTCGGGATTCCAAGCTCCTCCGGGAGCGGTATCTTAGTAGATACGAGACGGATTGATGCCGCCATGGAACCTCTCTGGTGGAATACGTTCACACGGTAACGGCCAATCTGAGGGATGGAATACGAAAAATCAATCTCACCTAATTCCTCGAACTGCTGCAATCTCTTATCACTCATCATGGTACTTATGACAGCCTCCGTATCAGGCGGAAGAAGTCTTGGATAATCCATATCCACAAGTATTCCGTTAATACGCATTTTCGGTGGAAGTCCTACCGTGATATGCACATCAGACGCCTTGTTCTCTTTTGCTGTTATTAGAAGTTCCTCTATAGTCATACTTTTCCTCTTTTCTGTTATGTGGTATAAATTTATACAATGATTTTGGTGTAAAAAAATGTTCTATAAACTTGGCGTGTACAACATATTATATCTAAAGTGGATATGTTTTGACATCCGAATCATGCAATACAAGATAAGCACTTGTGAAACACAAACCGGTAACCGGCGGCTGCTCATTTTTGCCGGTTAATCGGAACAAACGGAATGATTTCACAATTATTCAAGCATGCCAGTCAATATTAGTTATCCACATTGTATGTAATCTTCATCATCTCTGAAAATGTTGTGGTTCCGTCAAGCACATACTCTGCTGCCGAAGCCCTGAGAGTGTGCATACCCTCCTCAACAGCAGCATCCATAATGTCATCAGCGTTTCGTTTATCCGCAATCATCCTCTTGAGGCGTTTCGTTATAGGCATTATCTCATAGACACCGATTCGTCCGTAATAGCCGATGTTATTGCACAGCTTACAGCCCTTAGGCTCATGAAGTGCACAAGGTTCATCAAGTGGTACGCCAAGTGCCTTCTTCTCCTCTATAGTTGCCTCCCTTGTGTTATCCTTGCTGCACTCGCATAATCTTCTGACAAGTCGCTGCGCTATGATTCCCACAAGCGAATCGGAAAGCAGATATGGCTCAACACCCATATCTATAAGACGCGATACAGAGGAAGCTGTGTTGTTGGTATGCAGTGTACTTACCACGAGATGTCCTGTGATTGAGGCCTTTACGGCAATCTCTGCCGTCTCGGAATCTCGAATCTCTCCTATCATAATGATATCCGGGTCCTGTCGGAGAATGGAACGGAGCGCACTTGCAAATGTGAGGTCTGCCTTGTTATTTACCATTACCTGATTGATGCCATCGATATTTGCCTCTACCGGATCCTCTACAGTGATGATGTTTACATCTATCTTGTTTAACTCACTTAGTGCTGTATAAAGTGTTGTCGATTTACCTGAGCCTGTAGGTCCTGTTACCAGTATGATACCATGTGGATTTTTAAGTATATTGTCGAACTTGATCATATCATCAGGCTTAAGTCCAAGCTTGCTCTTCTCTCTCTTAAAGCCTGCCTTGAGTGCAAGTCTCATAACGACCTTCTCGCCGTAGCAGGTAGGCAGGCAGGACACACGGATATCATACTCTTTATGGTCGATGTCTATGGTTATACGTCCATCCTGAGGCTTTCTCTTCTCAGAAATATCCATACCTGATATAATCTTGATACGTGCAATCATCGCAGAGTAGAGTGCCTTGTCATAGGTTATAGCCTCGTTGAGCGTACCATCAATACGATAGCGCACACGAATACTGTACTCGAACGGCTCAATATGTATATCACTGGCTCTCTGTCTTGCCGCCTGCTCGATTACATTTCTTACAAGCTGTACAATCGGTGAGTTCTCGACATCTTCACGTCTCTCATCATCCTGAGCCTCCGCATTGTCATATATTCCCTGTTCCTGCTTATATGCCTCTGCAACTGCAAGAGCCTTCGCCTTTCCAAAGAACTTATCGATAACAACCTGAATATCTGAGAGCTTGCTGAGTACAGGGACAACCTCCATGCCTGTGATGATACTCGCATCATCTATAGCCATAATATCCATAGGGTCTGCCATCGCCACCCAGATTACATTCGCCCTGCTTTTATCAAACATATATGGTATCAGCTTTAATCTTCTGGCATTCTCCTCATCTATCATCTTAACAGCTTTTTCGTCTATTGAAGCGGCTGCTACATTGACATATTCGACATTCAGATGGCGGCATAGCACATCTATCATATCATCCTGCGACACATAGCCCAAATCCACAAGAGTGTCACCAAGCAGCTTACCCTTGATTTTCTGCTCCTTGAGTGCTGTATCAAGCTGCTCCTGTGTTATCTTACCCTCCTGGATAAGTACATCTCCAAGTCTTATTTTCTTACGGACACCATTTATCATTGCGTATTTCCCTCCGGATTAATACCTTCTAATAATTCACTGTTATACTGAACCTGAGTATTCTGCATAACATCATTATATAACGAATCAAAATCCTGCCCACATACATATCTTAATTCAGGATTATTCCGTCCAATCATGAATTCGCCGCTGCCATTTCTTATTGCATTGGTATACTCAAATATAAAATATCCATTCTCCGAATAATAGTTATTCGCCACGGTGACTTCAAATACATATAGAATTATATTTTCATACTGTGATGAACCATCCCCATGTCCGGACATGAATATTACCTGATTAAGCCTGAGGCTGTCCACCCACTCATTGTTATCCTGATACAGATAGTTGGAGTTTCCGGTAAGCCTGTAGAGCATACGCGTTGTCGTATCATCGGTTGCCGCCTTAATCTCTTCGGCACATTCGTCAGCAATATCAGCCAGAACACCATAATCAAGCTGCGAACTGTCATATATATATGAATCAAGCCCTTCCACAGTATACTCCATGCTTGTCACATCCGTATAGTAATAATACAGCTCCGCCGTCTTAGCGTCTATCTTACAATCAATGGTTATCACATCTCCATTTTTCAAGCCGGATGTCTTTCCTTTTATTACATACTCAAGGCTCTTAATGTATGTATCGCTTGAATTGTTGGTATATGTGACAAATGCATACGGTGCCGTTCCCGTAACCTCAACCTTGAGGTCTTTGAAAACGTCTATTTCCTGCCCCTCATCAAGCCCTGCGACATCCACACGCTTGATAAAATCATTCACATTAAGCTTCAGTTCATCAGCCGCTGCCGCATCATAAGTAACTGTAAGATTGATTGTATCGCCGTTCGCTAACTTCTCAACCTTATCGCAGCTAAGCTCAAGCGACTCTACAAACGCGCTGTATTTCGCCCTTTCCTCATCCGTAGCACCGGCTCCCGCCAATACACTGTATATGCCGTCAATATCAAGATATGCCGTGACGGAAGCACGTCCCGACAGTCCTGATATATCCGTAATTATGTAGGGACTTATAGATATGTCCCTTCTTCCAATGCTGCAGCCCGAAATAAACAGTACACAGACAAGCAGTATTGCATATCCTAACCTCTTCATTAAATTAACCCTCCGAAATTACCGGTTCTCATTCCTTGATACCTCATAAATCAACTTAGAAATATAATCCACTGAATTTATAATATTATCCGTGATTCTTCTTCCCTCAATCTTGAAATAATTGCCTGCTATATGCATATTATCATTATAATGCTCCAGATAATGAGCACTTCCGCTCCGGAATGCCTCGCTGCCGCACTCAGTCCCATACGAATACAGCAGCTTTCTGTCCGCTCCGCAGTAAATCCGGCGCACTCTATTTTTTAAGAACCATCGTATTGTTTTCACGCATTTATATAGAAGTATACCATACTGTCACCCAACTTACAAGTAATTTGACTTTTATGCAGCACCGTGTTGGTTTTAGTTACTCAAGATAATGCTTCATGCTGTTCAGTGCATTTTTCTCAAGTCTTGATACCTGTGCCTGACTCATTCCTATCTCGCCTGCAACCTCCATCTGCGTCTTACCCTGAAAAAAACGAAGCTCAATAATCATTCTCTCACGCTCAGGAAGCCTGTTCACTGCATCGTTTAACGCCATGTCCTTAACCCAGTTTTCTTCCAAATGCTTTTTGTCGCTTATCTGATCCATTACATAGAGCGTATCCCCTCCGTCTGTATATACCGGCTCATATAGCGACACCGGACTCTGTATGGCGTCCAGTGCCATAATGACATCTTCACGGCTCGCACCTATCTCACCTGCTATCTCGTTGAGTGTCGGTTCCCTGAGATTTGTCTTAGACAGACGTTCCCTTGCATATATTGCCTTGTATGCCGTATCCTTAAGCGAACGGCTTACCCTTATCTGGCTTGATGTGTCGCGCAGGTACCTTCTTATTTCGCCTATAATCATAGGAACAGCATAGGTGGAAAATTTTACCTGCTGTGTAATATCGAAATTATCTATAGCTTTAATAAGGCCTATACAGCCAATCTGGAACAGGTCATCCATATTTTCATTGCTGCCTGAAAACCGCTGCACAACACTTAGCACTAATCTTAAATTTCCCTTAATATACTTGTCCCTTGCCTGTTTGTCGCCCTCCTTTATCATTTTAAGCAGCTCTGTCTTCTCCTGTGCACTAAGAAGCGGCAGCTTTGCCGTATTCACCCCACATATTTCCACCTTAAAAGCAGCCATCCTGAAAACCCCCTTAATCTCTGATACTCTACGATAAAAGGATTTCCATAATGACTGCCTTTATACTGGTAAAAAATACTTATCTGATATCTGATTTTATCTATTCATATCTCACAATTTCTTTTTTCAGGCGTTTGATAATCTTCTTCTCCAATCTTGAAATATATGACTGCGATATTCCAAGCATATCCGCAACCTCCTTCTGTGTAAGCTCAGTCCCATCCTCGCTGCTAAGCCCGAAGCGCAGGTCGACAATCTGTCTTTCGCGTTCAGTCAGGCGGCTTATCGCCTTGTTGAGCAGCTTTTTCTCAACCTCATCCTCTATATCCTTATATATTACGTCCTCATCCGTTCCGAGTATATCTGAAAGAAGAAGCTCATTTCCGTCCCAGTCCACATTTAACGGCTCGTCAATGGAGACCTCCATTCGCGTCTTGCTGTTTCTTCTAAGATACATAAGTATCTCATTCTCTATACACCTTGATGCGTATGTGGCAAGCTTAATGTTCTTACCTGAATCATAGGAATTGACAGCTTTTATAAGTCCTATGGTGCCTATTGATATCAGGTCTTCCACACCGACACCTGTATTGTCGAATTTTTTTGCTATGTACACAACCAGCCTTAGATTATGCTCTATGAGCAGCGACTTAGCCTCGCCATCGTCCTCATCAAGCTTTTTAAGCGCCTGTGCCTCCTCCTGTGCAGAGAGCGGCGGCGGCAACACATCTGCTCCACCTATATAGTGGACCTCATTGCGGTCTGCGCTTATAAGGCTTTTGAATGTAGGAACAGCCTTAAATTGAAATTTGTTTGGAACGAGTACTTTTATATACATATATATTCTCCTTATCAATTATTTATTTCCGGTTCAGACTTGCCGTATTTAATATCATTGAATATTCCCCTTTTTTTGAAAGGCTGCCCTCATACAGCGCAATCTTGGGATATTCGTACTGCCTTGTCCTTCCCTCATACTCAACCATCATGCAATCCATCGTCACAAGCCTCATAAGCCCATGTTCTTTTCCGAGACTTTTATACGGAATCAGCGTTATTCCGTCACTGAACGTATCAGACTGCATAAGCCCGGTCAAAGCCTTCTTTTCCACTATACAGACAGGTTCTCCGCTATATGGATCCGTGAGTGAATTTCCGGTATCAAACAATCCCCATACATCCGTGCTTCTTCCATCAAGCCTAAGCGTGACCTTGTAAAGCAGATTTTTTCTCTTCACATACCCTGTAAGATAACCTACCAACGGCACAGCAGCCTGTAAAAACAATACAGCCGTCACCATTGTAACTAACACTGTACTGCTTCTGTCATGTGCCTGGCTCATTACACCGCCCAACAGCACCGCTACTCCCATAAGCACCGCATAGCGGTATAACCATTCGCCCGGTCCGCCTCTGCACCCGGCTATGTACAACATTGCCACAGGCATACAAAGATATGTGCAAAATAGCACCGTAATGCCTTCATTTCCCACAACTGCCACCATGACACTCCATGCTGCCCCGGTACCTGCTGCGATTGTGAGACGTAGATAAGTGGTGGTTATTTTGCACAACCTGCAGGATACTGCCAGAACGGTGTAGTCTAAAAGCAAATTGGTGAGAAATATTACATCCGGATAAATTTTGTAGTACAAGCTTCACCTCCTCTTGGAAGATTTTACATTGCACATTATATATTCATGTCCATGAAAAAAATGTCGAATTGACAAGACCAATGATAAGAATTTTTCGACAAAAAATACCGCATTGCGATATCTGATATAAATATCCGCAATACGGTATTCCCTTAACAATATTTATTTTCCGGCACATGCCCGGTTGTCACGGCTTATGTCAGGCATTACTTTCTGTTTTTCTGAAGGAAAGTAGGGATGCTCAGTTCCTCATTCTTGACGTTGCTCTCTAAAGGTCTTCTGTATGAAGTACCTGCAGGGTTCACGGGTCTTGAAGCCGGTGCTGTACTTACTGGCTTAGAATATGTAGTCTGTGGCTTGTAATTAAAACCTGCCATGGCATTGGAAACATCTATGTTCTTCTGCTGGGCATCAAGTCCTGTTGCAATAACAGTGATTGTAGCCTCGTCCTGCACTGTATCATCATACATTGCACCAAATATAATATTGGCTGACTCGCCCGCAAGCTCCTGTACATAGCTTGCTGCCTCATTGGCCTCAATAAGGCTTATATCGCCCGAAATATTGATAATAACATGCGAAGCGCCCTCAATCGTAGTCTCAAGAAGCGGGCTGGTAACCGCCTGCTTAACAGCCTCTATAGCCTTGTCATCACCCTTGGCATTACCGATTCCGATATGCGCAATACCCTTGTCCTTCATAACTGTCTGGACATCAGCAAAATCAAGATTGATAAGTCCCGGAACATTGATAAGGTCTGTTATTCCCTGAACTGCCTGCTGCAATACCTCATCTGCCTTCTTGAGTGCGTCAGGCATGGTTGTCCTTCTGTCAACTATCTCAAGGAGCTTGTCATTAGGTATAACGATAAGTGTATCAACACTCTCCTTAAGCTTCTCTATTCCGCCTATTGCGTTATTCATTCTCTGCTTAGCCTCGAACTTAAACGGCTTAGTGACAACACCGACTGTGAGGATTCCCATATCCTTGGCAATCTTAGCGACAACCGGAGCTGCACCTGTACCGGTACCTCCACCCATTCCGCAGGTAACAAATACCATATCTGCACCCTTGAGTGCCTGGGTAAGCTCTTCTGTGTTCTCCTCTGCTGCCTTCTCACCAACCTCAGGCTTAGCTCCGGCACCAAGTCCCTTAGTAAGCTTCTCACCTATCTGAAGTGCTGTAGGAGCCTTACAGAGCTTAAGTGCCTGCTTATCTGTGTTAATTCCTATAAACTCAACGCCACCTATATTCTCATCAACCATTCTGTTAACGGCATTATTTCCTGCTCCACCTACTCCAACCACTATAATCTTAGCAGATGCTTCTGTATCATCATTAATCTTAATTATTTCCATTATAAACGGAACCCTCCTTATACGATTGCATAGCTCATTCTTTTATAATATAGTTTTGTCACAAAAATATCAACAGCTTTTTGTCATTTTTGTAAAAAAACTTCTAATACTTACTTTATTATTTCTTTTATTTACTCAATTATTTCTTTTATCTCTTTTTTCATCTTGTTTAAATGTGATATATCCGGAACCCTCTGTATAATTTTCCATATTTAAAATGCCTGAAAGTCCAGCAAGCTGTGGCTCAAGCTGTTTCAGCTCATGTAATTTCTCACCCAAACGCTCCCCGAATCCGAAATTCACACGCACATCACCTATGTAGAGCACGATGGAAAGATCATTGTTGAAATGTATCTTATCCACCGCAAGGTCATATTTTTGCAGATTCTGCGATAAATCAAGAATCGTATTAAAAACCCCTTCATCAGCTACAGGAAGCAGACTGTACAATACAACACTGTCAAACTCAAGTCCGTCAATCAACGGAACAGACATATCCTGCCTGTTGGATGTCTCAACAACTATTCCATCTTTATCGAAATACATATAGTTTCCCTTGTATATTATATAGGCAACTATGCTTTTCTCATATAGTATTACATGTACCTTATCCGGATATTCGATATTCACATCATACGTCTCTATAAATGGTATGGAAACCTTAACGTAATCATGCTTTAAGTCATATCCTAACTTAAGTGAATTGACGTATTCATTTTGACCGAAAATATATTCCTTCAGTTCATCTTCAGTGTACCTGTCCGTTCCCTCAAAGCTTATCTGCGTTATTTTAAAATGTGTGGCTGCAACATATAATACCCCTGTCGCAAGTCCCAAAAATATCACAAGCACAATCAGAAGCTTTATCAGTATATTTCCTTTTTTTCTTCTTGTATGTGACATCTTTCTCTCCTTAATCAACACTGCACTCATAAATCCTGGCGCCCAGCTCCCTTAAATCGCCGGACAGATTCTCATAACCTCTGCGTATATACTCACAGCCCCTTACGGTAACCGGTTCATCGGCAAACAGTCCTGCCAATACCAGCGCCGCACCGCCCCTTAAGTCACTTGCTGTCACAGTTCCACCGTGTAAATGTCTCCTGCCATACACATAGGCTGTTCTTCCCTCTATCCTTATATCAGCCCCAAGCCTGTTAAGCTCATACGCCGCCTTGAAGCGTGTGTCAAAGACATTTTCCTCCATTATACAAAAATTCCCCGATACAGCCATAAGTGCAAGAAACTGTGACTGCATATCGGTTGGAAATTCCGGAAACGGTCCTGTGGAGACAGCACATTCCAGTTGCTTTCTTCTGTCCGTGTTCAGGACAACCCCCGGAGCCTTAACCGCTGCATGGGCACCTAAATACTTTATGACGCTCTGTATTCTGTCACATTCAATATTAGGTATATACACATTTCCCGTACATCCTGCAGCCGCCACAAGAATCGTCCCTGCAACAATGCGGTCCGCAGGAACCGTATAGTGAATATCTTCACTGTTTATTACCGGCGGAGGTGTTATCTCTATATTTCCTGTCCGCTCACCCTCTATCTGCGCCCCGAGCATTCTGAGGTAGCAGCATAAATCCCATATCTCCGGCTCCGATGAAGCATTAAAAATTCTTGTGCTTCCCCTCGCGCCCATAGCCGCAATCAGGCAGTTCTGCGTAGCTCCGACGCTCGGAAATGGAAGCCTTATATCACAGCCCATTAAGCCATGTCCGCCCACATACGCATCAACCCCGCCGGAATTCCCACTTATGTCTGCACCAAGCTGCCGCATAGCCGACACATGGAAATCTATAGGTCTTTTCCCTATTGCACACCCTCCGGGCGGTGGCATAACGAACCGCCCGAACCGTCCAAGACAGCTTCCCATAAGCAGTATAGAAGCGCGCATTTTAGTGCTGTATTCATCATCTAATATTCCGTTATCGGCGGCAGAAGCATCAATTCTCATCACATGTTCATTATATTCCACACGGCATCCGCATTTTTTCAACAGCCCCGACATTGCATGAACATCCGCTATATCCGGGCAATTTTCCAGAACAGTAACCCCTGCCTTTAACAATGCCGCCGCCATGATGGGAAGCACCGAATTTTTCGAGCCCTGAAGCCTTATCTCACCTGAAAGCCTGCTGCACGGGTATACAACCACAGCATTTTCGTTGTCCTGCATATAATCCCCCCATTACAGGTATACAAATTATTATATGCAGTAAGCCTCAAATGATGACTCATAAGCCGTATGCATTCTCAATCATGCCTATACTTTATATGTCTTGATACATTTAAGACTATCCCCATCTCTGCAAGGAGAAACATTACCGATGTTCCTCCGTAGCTTATAAAAGGAAGTGTAATTCCCGTATTGGGAATCATATTGGTGACAACGGCAATGTTAAGTATAACCTGAATCGCAATATGTGCTGTCACACCGGCAACAAGAAGAAATCCGAACATGTCAGGGGAATGCAGCGCTATAATAACGAAGCGCCATATCATCATTCCGAAAAGAAGTATAAGGCATATTCCACCGAAAAGTCCCAGCTCCTCACATACAACCGAGAAAATCATATCATTCTGTGCCTCAGGTATGAATCCCAGCTTCTGTATGCTCTCGCCAAGTCCCTTTCCGAAAAAGCCTCCCGAGCCAAGGGCATACAATGCCTGAAGTGTCTGATAACCCTTGCCGGACGCATACTCCTCCGGATGTCTCCATGCAAGTATTCTCATCATACGGAAGCCTGTATCCTCATCAATCTCAACACCCGCAGTCACCGGGTCAACATAATAATGTATATACAATATAAATGCAGCAATTCCTGCAGCGCCAAATACCGCCATCAACGCAAAAGGCCAGTATCTCTTAGTCGCCACAAAGTAAATCACAAAGCCTATGCCGAAAACAATTATTGCCGAGCTGAGGTTCTTTGTAATAACAAGAATCATTCCTGTTGGTATGAGCGTGAGCACCGCAACAACAATCAGATTGCGGAATTTATCAATCGCCTTTCCTGTCATTACAATATAAGCTGATACTGATATGATAACCGCAAGCTTACATATCTCAGCAGGCTGTATAGTACCGAAACCTACATTTATCCATCTCCTTGCATGGTTAATCTCAACTCCCAGCGGTGTGAGTATAAGCAGTATAGAAAATACAGCCCCGGCATATATCCATGGTGCAAGCTTATAGTAATATTTATAATCGAAAAAAATGCAGAAAACAAATGCAGCCATTCCAAGAATTGTAGATTTAACCTGCTTTTTTAAATAGAACGCAGGATCAGGGTTCTTAGGAAGTTTCATTCCGCTGTAATAACTGGTCGAATACACCATCACTAATCCAAAGCACACCAGAAACAGTATTATCACCAGCAAAGAATAATCAAAATATTTTGTTTTTGCCCGCTTCTTTGCCATCGGCAATCCTCCATGTCTTACAATTCATTAACATACTGCTTGAATAATTTTCCGCGCTCCTCATAGCTCTTAAACATATCCCAGCTCGCACATGCAGGCGACAGGAGTACTATCTGACCCTCCCTGGCATCCTCACGGCATACCTCAACCGCTTCTTTGAGAGTCTCAACAAAGCGTATGTTTTCAAAGCCCTGCTCTCTTGCAGCAGCAGCTATCTTATCCTTGGTAACACCGAGAAGAACAAGCTCTATAATCGTATCCTTAAAGCACTTTATCATCTCATCAAATTCCGAATGTTTATCGTAGCCTCCAGCTATAAGTATAGTCTTTTTAGGCATTGCCTCTATAGCCTTGATGGTTGAATCAGGGTTCGTTCCCTTAGAATCATTATAATACTCAACCCCATCAAGTGTACGCACATATTCTATGCGGTGTTCAACAGCCTTAAAGCTTCTTATTGTATCCGCAATAATTCCCACCGGCACGCCCATCTGTATACATATAGCTGCCGCAGCCATGACATTCTCATGGTTATGCGCTCCAAAAAGGAGCATATCTCTTACGTCTATTACATCGATAACCTTCGCACCATCAGTATACTTTATCATAGTACCTTCAAGGTATGTACCATGGTTTACATGGTTCTTTCTTGAAAAATATACCGGTGTCGCCGTTGTAACTTCTCCGAACCTTCTTAAAACCTCGTCATCATAATTAAGCACCACAAAGTCATCCTTTGTCTGATTAGCCGCTATTCTTTCCTTAACAGCAGCATAGTTTTCCATGGTATAATGTCTATTCAGGTGGTCGGGTGTAATATTTAAAATAGCACTTACCTTTGGATGGAACTCATGTACTGTCTCAAGCTGGAAGCTGGATATTTCAGCAACAGTCACGGAGCCTTCTGTTGTCTTAAGCACCTCAGCAGTATATGAATTTCCTATATTTCCGACAACAAATGTCTCCCTGCCCCATGCTTTTATTATCTCGCCTACGAGAGTTGTTGTTGTTGTCTTTCCGTTCGTTCCGGTGATTGCAGCAACAATGCCCTTCTCATAATTGTATGCAAGCTCTATCTCTCCCCACACAGGGATGTTCTTCTCATTAAATTTAACCACAACAGGACTGTCTATCGGAACTCCCGGACTTATAACCGCAAGGTCCGCGCTGTCTAAAAGCGAATCCTCCATGGTGCCAAGTACAATATCCGCCTCCGCACCCTCAGGCAGTCTGCTCTCAATCTCTGCCTTATCAAGCTTATCATTTCCATCATAGAGAACCGCCTGCGCACCTACCTCGCATAAAAGCTTAACAGCGCCTATTCCGCTTATTCCTGTACCTACAACGATTACTTTCTTCCCACTAAGATTCATTTTTCTGTCTCTCTCCTATATCTTTATTCACCTGATACTATTTTCATAATCGAATCGCATGAATTGTTTCCTAAATAAATACATTCATAACTGCACTCAATTCATAATATCCCTATTCATTGGAAAATTCAACAACTTCCTGCTCAATTCCAAGATACGGCAGTATATTTTCAAACACCTCCCTGATAACCGGAGCCGCTATGGTTCCTCCATAATATATTCCCTCCGGCTCATCTATGATACACATTGCAATCACCTGCGGATTATCCGCCGGCGTAAAGCCTATAAATGAAGCGATATACTTTCCTGAACCTCTCGGAAGCTTCTGCGAGGTTGCCGTCTTGCCGCCAATTCTGTAGCCATCTATGTAGCAGCGCTTACCACCGCCTTCCGAAACAACGCTCTCAAGGAGCTGTTTCATAAGCCCACTCGTCTCTCCGGATACGGCATTTTCAACTCTTTCGTACTCAAACACCTTTGTTGTCTCCCCGGCCTCATTCACGGTCTTCACCGCAAAATGGGGTGTTATCAATGTCCCGCCGTTGATGATAGCACTGGCGGCACGTAGAAGCTGCAGCGGTGTAATCTGGAATGACTGTCCGAAGCTCATTGTTGCAAGCTCAACCTCACCCACATTTTTGAGCTTATGAATGATGGTTCCCGCTTCTCCCGGCAGGTCCACACCTGTCTTTTCAAGAAGCCCCAGCTTTTTCATGTATGCAAAGAAATCCTCCGCACCCACCCTGCTTCCCCATGTTATAAATGCAGGATTGCAGGAATTCATAAGTGTCTGCGCAAATGTCTGTGAGCCATGTCCGGAAGTCTTATGACATCTTATCGTCCTGCCACCTACCGTAAGACTTCCCCTGCAATAAAAGCTATCGCTAAGACTCACAACTCCTTTTTCAAGAGCCGCCGTCGCTGTGACAATCTTAAATGTTGAACCCGGTTCATAGGTATCATTTATACAAAAATTACGCCACATATTATTGAGAAGATTCATTTTCTGTTCACTTGTAAGTTCTTCCTTTTGAATGGTCTTTGTCACATCATCACCATTCTCATCCTTTTGCGTCACCGTCAATGAGCTGTACTCATCAATCAATGTGTATGGTGCATTAAGATTATACTCCGGCACGTTAACCATCGCGTATATTCTTCCGTCCTGAGGATTCATTACAATAATGGACACTCTCTTTGCCTTTTTCGCCTCGTATGCCTTATAGGCTGCCTGCTGTGCGTAAGTCTGTATATTATAATCCAGGCTCACTATCAAATCGTCCCCATTTACAGGCTCTACTCTCTCCTCTCCCTCCTTCTTAAGCTCAATCCCGCCTGCATCCGTCATTGTAAGTATCTGTCCCGCCTCCCCGGCAAGCTCCTCATCATAGCGGACCTCAAGTCCGATAATCCCCTGATTATCACTTCCTGTAAACCCGATTACCTTTGAAGCCAAGCTCCCAAACGGATAGTACCTTCTGCTATCCTCATCAATCTTAACTCCGTCAAGTCCGTATTCCCTTATCGCATCACCTATTTCCTTCGTTACATTCGTCTTTATCCGCTCCATGGATGAGACCTTATGTACGCTCTTTGCCACCTTCTCCCTGTCCATTCCGAGTTCACTCGAAAGGACATCTATCACCTTATCCGGCTCCGTTATCTGCGCATGGACTACAGAAATCGTGCACACGGTCTTATTCGAGGCGAGAACCGTTCCATCCCCGGAAATAATCCTGCCTCGCGCAGCCTTTATCGGTCTTTCCCTTTCATGGAGTTCCTTTGCCCTTTGTCCATAATACTCAGACTCGACCAGCATAATAACTGCAAGCCGTACAAGCAAAAGAACTATAACAACTGCTGCTAACGTCACACCGACCATCAGCTTACGTTTCATCCTGCCTACATTTCTCCGGCTTTCCAAAACAAAAACCTCCATAATAAAATTCTCAAAACAATTCAACCGGCTGTTTAACTGCCGATAGTACATTTTATTATGAAGGTTTTAATGATATACAATATTTATTCTGTCACATTCCCATTTCACTATGTCGGAGCCTCTGTCTGATTCTCCATCGATGATTCAGCCGGTTCATCAGGCTGCTCCTGGGCAGATGATTGTGTCGGCTCCTGCGTTGATGGCTGCGTGGTTTCCTCCGTCAGTGTCTCACTTGACGGTTGTGTCGGCTCCTGCGTCGGTGCCTCACTTGACGGTTGTGTCGACTCCTGCGTTGGCGGCTCTGTGGCTTCCACCGTCTCAGGATTTCCTTCGGCGTCCGTGACCGTCTCACCGTTCTCGTCCGTGACATACTCAGCACTGCTCTCCGGCTGGGACTGCGTAGGTGTCGGCAGTCCTCCGACATTAATCTCATAGGACTCATCAACCGGATATATCTCAAGATACGGAATAAGCTCTATCATAATATCTCTTGCAAGCTCCTGCGCTGCCCTTGAGGTATCGAAGTCCTCAACCTGCGCTTCATCAAGAACAACATAGAATACAACCTGTGGCTCCTCCGCCGGCATGAAGCCTATAAATGATGTCACATAATGCTGCTTGTCTCTTGGCTGCTTCTCGGCTGCTCCTGTCTTTCCCCCGACACTGTAGCCCGCAATCTTAAGATAACCGCCTGTACCATAATCCACAACATTTTTGAGATATCCTCTCAATGTCTGAGAGGTCTCCTCCGACACTGTCTTTCTCACAAGAACGCTTTCATTCTCTAACAGAGTCTCTCCGCCTGCGCTCTTTATCTCCTTGACAAGGTGAGGCTGATAGTAGCTGCCACCATTTATAAGCGAGGAGAATGCTGCCACCTCCTGCACCATGGTAACATTAAGGTTCTGACCGAAGCTGTTGGTCGCAAGGTCGATATCCGTAACCAGATCCTTCTTTATAATCAGTCCATATTCTTCGCCGGGCAGGTCAACCCCCGTCTTTGCTCCGAAATTAAATCTGCTCACATAATCATAGAATACATCTTTTCCGATAGTTGCCGCCATCTGCATCAATGCGTCATTGCATGACTCCTCAAGTGCCTGACCAACAGTCAGCAGCCCATGTCCCTCCGGATGTGCGCAGCTTATCTTCGTTCCCATAACCACCTCATGACCGTCACATAAGTATTCCTCAGTTCCGTCTAAGATTCCTTCCTCAATTCCACTTGCAATGGTAAATGCCTTAAAAACCGAACCCGGCTCAAATATCGTCGACACACAGTAGTTGCTCCATACATCGTACAACGCATCCACCATCGCGTCATTATCCATCTCTGAGAGTTCCTCTTCCGTGTAATATGCCGACAAATCGCTTGGATTATTGAGGTCGAAGCTCGGATACTGTGCCATTGATAGTATCTGTCCGTTATTAGGATCCGCAATTATTACTGATGTATGTTTTGAACCGTAGGCTTCATTAAATTCTCTTATCTTTTTCTCAACAATTCTCTGTATATTGGCATTGATGGTCAGCACCACGGTACTGCCATTTATAGCCGGCTTTATGGTTGTCTCCATATCGGAGTCCTCTCCGACATATCCATATTCTCTTCCATTAGTCCCGGTAAGATATGAATTGTACTGATTTTCAATTCCGATTACACCCGTGGCCTCCGTTGCATACCCTAACACAGAGGCAAGCAATGAATCGTAGGGATAGGTTCTTATGTACTCCTCCTCTAGCCATGAAGCAGCATATTTATTGGAATCAGCCTCCTTTGCTGCCTTATACTCCGTAACTTGGTCATAGGTGAGATATTTCAACACCTTCTTGTAAGCACAGTTCTTATTCTCATAGCTGTTATATGTATCAAGAAGCTCCTGCCTGTCAAGACCTAAGCACTGAACCAGCAGTTCTATGTTCGCCTCCCTGTCCGTATCCTCTTCCCAATAGTTGTTAGGGTCAAGTATAAGATTATAGACCTTCTGTGAATATGCAAGCACCGTTCCCGTTCTGTCCGTTATGTCCCCTCTCTTAGCAAGAATTGTTGAGTTCTTATATCTGAGGTTATCAAATACCTTCTTGGAATACAGATCCTGATTAGAACGGTTTATATCTATCATTCTTAATGCAAGTAAAAAAAAGGCAATCACAACGACACCTGCCACAAACAACAGCTTAAATTTCATCTTCCGTTGCAATTTCCTTGTTTTTATCTTCCGGACAAAAGCATATTCCTTCTTAACTGGCTTAGTCTCATCCGGCTGCATGATATTACTGTTGTTCATAGTTGTACCTACTCCACATCCTTATACTGGACAACATACTCACTGTCCTCACTGTCATAGCTGACAATCTGACTGCACGATGGATAAACCATTCCAAGTTCCTCAGTAGCGACCTTATATATATAGTCATAATCTATGGATGAATTGATAGAGATTTCCAGATTATCATTCTCCATGGTCATAGTTGAAAGTTCTTTTCTGAGGCTTGCAATCTCTCTTGCTTTCTGTGTCATGTTGATATTAAGTGAAATATATTTTGTAAGCACGATAAAAATTCCAACCATGACTCCTGCCATCACCAGTGTGAATGCAAAACCGAAGCTGGAACTGAGTCCATGATTAGCCTTGGTGTGCGCCTTGTGTAAGTCCTGTTTCTCCGGCTGCTGTGTTACTGTCTCCCGCTTTCTAGGAGATGTTGTCTCAATGTATGCCTCCTGCTTGCGGGCAAGGTTATCATTAACATAGACTGTTCTGTATGAATTTCTATTATTTCTGCTATCTGCCATTTAATTATCCCGCCTTCTTTCAAAAACCCTCAACTTTGAACTCTTTGCTCTCTTATTTACCTCAAGCTCTTCCTCCGTCGGTACAATAGGCTTTCTCGTTATAATCACACCCTTCGGCTTATTGCCGCACACGCATACCGGAAAATTCGGAGGACATGTGCACACATCCACATTCTTCTTAAATCCATTCTTGACTATCCTGTCCTCAAGTGAATGGAATGTGATAATGCTCAATCTTCCTCCATCATTCAAAAGCTCTATCATATCGTCTATGGAGTTCTCAAGTACATCAAGCTCCTTGTTAACCTCAATCCTTATTGCCTGAAATGTCTGCTTCGCAGGATGTCCTCCCGTAGCACGGAACTTCATCGGAATAGCAGCCTTGACAGCCTCGACAAGCTGTCCTGTCGTTGTGATTCTTCCAATCTCATTCCTCATGCGTACTATGTGCTTAGCGATATTCTTGGCAAACTGATCCTCGCCATAGTCCTTGATAATATGAAATAATTCGCTCTCGGAATACTCATTCACCACAACCTCAGCCGTAAGGCTCTGCCTGTTATCCATTCTCATATCAAGCGGTGCATCATCATCCTTGTAGGTGAAGCCTCTGTCCGCGTCATCTAACTGATGGGATGACACTCCTATATCGAGAAGTATTCCGTCAACTCTATTTATCCCAAGCTCAGCGAGTACATTTTTCATATTCACATAATTACTTCTGACTATAGTCACCTTATCGGCGAAGGGTTCAAGTCTCCTGGTCGCCGCAGCTATCGCTTCCTCATCCTGGTCGATACCTATAAGTCTCCCGTTCTCTCCTAAATGCTCACATATATGGTATGAATGTCCGGCTCCCCCTAAGGTTCCATCCACATATATTCCATCCGGCTTGATTGCAAGACTATCTATTGTTTCGTTAAGTAACACCGGTATGTGTTCAAATTCCATATACTTTCTCCTTAAATACTGAAACCGAATTTCTCCATATTGGCTGCGATTTCATCAATATTATCCTCGTACTCCTTCTGGTCAGCTAAGTATCTGTCCTTATTCCAAATCTCGATTTTCTTGGAAGCTCCGGCCAATATGACCTCCTTGTCAAGCCCGGCATACTCCCTGAGCACTGCCGGAAGAAGAAACCTTCCCTGCTTGTCCACCTCACAGTCTGCCGCTCCCGCAAGGAAAAATCTCACAAACTGTCTTGTCTCCTTGTTCGTAATAGGCAGGGTGGCAAGCTTCTCCTCAAAAACTCTCCAGTCATCATTAGAATATATGTACAGACATTTATCCGGGCTCTTAGTGACAATAAATTCATCTCCAAGCTGTTCTCTGAACTTGGCAGGCATAATCAGCCTTCCCTTAGCATCTATGGAATGGCTGTACTCGCCCATGAACATTATTATCACCGCCTCCCTTCACTTCGTACTTCTCTGATGGGAAAAAGCGTACTCAATCTACCACTTTCTACCACTTTGTTTCACTTTTCACCACTTATGATGACATTTTATACCTTTAATACACTAAAATCAAGTCCTTTTTGCTGTAGAGGAAAAATTTCCCAGAAAACAAAAACCATCTGCTTGGATATTTTCTCCAAACAGATGGTTTTTCTATAATATTCGTACAATTTCTATTCTTTTTATTTTGCAAAAGTGTATAAGGTATATCTTTACTTCTCTCTACTGTTCATTCCCATCCCTGGTTACCGGTGTTCTCTTCTTCAGCTGCACCCTGTTATATATAACAAACGCCACCGCTAATACAATAAGTATTATGGAGAGCACCTGTGAGGCAGCTATTCCACCCAATGCCTTTATCACAAGCTGGTCTGTTCTGAGTCCCTCTATGATGAATCGTCCCACGCCGTAGCCCATAAGGTATATCGCGAATATCTCTCCGTCGAACTTCTTATGTCTCTTGTAGAGGCATATACCGATGAACAGCAGCAGGTTCCAGGTTCCTTCATATAAGAATGTCGGGTGCACCTGAACATAGCTCACACCGTCAATAGTCACAAGATGCTCGATGAGCTCCTGTGTGATTCCCTTCGCCTCAGATACAGGAAGCTGCATTGCAAAAAGGCTGTCCGTGTATCCGCCGAACGCCTCCCTGTTAAAGAAGTTGCCCCAGCGCCCTATAATCTGTCCTATGATAAGTCCCTGAACAGCCGTGTCCGCCATGAGCCAGAACTTAAGCTTCTTTACCTTCGTGAATATAAAAAGTGTGAGAGCAGACGCTATCACTCCTCCGTATATGGCAAGTCCTCCCGCCCTGAGATTGAATATCTCAAGCGGATGCGCGCTGTAATAGTCCCACTCAAAAATGACATAGTATATTCTGGCACCTATTATGGCTGCAATCAGTGTATACAGCGTAAAATCAATGTAATCGTCGACCTTCTGTCCCGTCTTTTTCGCCTCACGGTAGGCGACAAGTGCACCGGCAAGCATACCAAGCGCTATTATCACTCCATAATATGCAATCTCAATTCCGAACACCGTAAATGATTTACCCGGGTTGAGGGTAAGTCCCAGATGCGGAAATCTTATTGTTGTGTTCATACATAACCTCCATACCTAAAAATAATTATATATATAATACTTCTTTTATTTTCCAATGACAACCCCCTTGTTTATTTTGTAACTGTTCAGAGCTACTTTATTTTAGAGTTATTCGGGTATTCGCATTGCTTTTTTCTTCCCATTATGCTACTATAAATCAGTATGATTAGATACATCTTTAAGTAAACAGAAACGAGGAATCAATATGAAATTAGGTATTGTTGGTCTGCCGAACGTCGGCAAAAGTACGTTATTTAATTCACTTACAAAGGCAGGTGCTGAATCCGCTAACTATCCATTCTGTACCATTGACCCTAACGTGGGCATTGTTACAGTTCCGGATGAGCGTTTAAATAAACTTGCTGCACTTTATAATTCAGCAAAAATCACACCTGCTGCCATTGAGTTTGTAGATATCGCAGGACTTGTAAAGGGTGCCTCCAAGGGTGAGGGACTTGGAAACCAGTTTCTCTCACATATCCGTGAGGTTGACGCTATTGTACATGTAGTCCGCTGCTTTGAGGACAGCAACATTGTACACGTAGATGGAAGTGTTGACCCTATTAGAGATATTGATACCATCAATCTCGAGCTTATATTCTCAGATATAGATATTCTTGAAAGAAGAATCGCCAAGGTCGGACGTGCAGCCATGAATGATAAGGCTCTCGCTAAGGAGAATGAGCTTCTTAAGAGACTCAAGGCTCACCTTGAGGAGGGCAGATCCGCACGCAGCTTTGAGACAGATGATGATGACGAGAAGGCTCTGATTGCTTCCTACACTCTTCTTACAGCCAAGCCGGTAATCTATGCCGCCAATGTATCCGAGGATGACCTTGCAGATGACGCAGCCTCCAACGAATATGTTGCTGAGGTCCGCAGATTCGCAGAATCGGAAGGCAGTGAGGTGTTCGTTGTATGTGCCAAGATTGAGGAGGAGATTTCCGAACTTGATGACGCAGACAAGAAGGAATTTCTAGCAGACCTTGGTTTATCCGAATCAGGCCTTGATAAGCTGATAAGAGCCAGCTACTCTCTTCTCGGACTTATAAGCTATCTCACCGCCGGTCCTACAGAGACAAGAGCCTGGACTATCACCAAGGGAACCAAGGCTCCTCAGGCTGCCGGAAAGATACACAGCGATTTTGAGCGTGGCTTTATCCGTGCCGAGGTTGTCAACTATCAGGATCTCCTTGACTGTGGTTCCTACACGGTTGCCAAGGAGAAGGGACTTGTAGGTCTTGAGGGCAAGGATTATGTTGTCAAGGACGGGGATGTTGTTCTCTTCCGCTTCAACGTATAATCTTCCATCATAGGATATCATAGCTAGAAGAGGTTATATGAAAAAAATTTTTCTTATTACAACAGGCGGAACAATCGCTTCAAGACAGACATCCGACGGTTTAGCTCCATCCGTAACATCTGATGAAATACTTGAGTATATTCCTGAGGTCGATGAGATATGCTCAATAACAACCTACGGATTATTCAATCTTGACAGCACCAACGTCTGCTATCAGCACTGGATTTCAATGGTGAAATGTCTCAAAGAGCATTACAGCTCATACGATGGCTTCGTCATAACACACGGAACCGATACAATGGCTTACACGGCTGCTGCGCTTTCATATATGGTTCAGAACAGCATGAAGCCCATTGTCATAACGGGTTCACAGCGCCCTCTTGCCTCTGTCGACTCAGACGCAAGAAGCAACCTGTTAAATGCCATCGTATTCGCATGTGATGAACATGCACATGGAGTACACATCCTTTTTGACAACAAGGTTATACTCGGAACGCGCGCAAGAAAGACGCACACCAAGAGCTTTAACGCCTTTAAGAGCATTGATTTTCCGGAGATAGCCATAGTGCGTGACAGGAGAGTCCGATATTATATAGAGGAAAAGGTGTCTGAGGACGGGCCGGACTTTTATACAAGTCTTGACCCTAAGGTCTTTGTACTCCGTCTTGTTCCGGGTATGAATCCCGACATTTTTTCCTTTTTAAAAGAGCACTATGATGGGCTTGTAATAGAGAGCTTCGGTGTAGGCGGCATCCCATGCTATGACAATGAGAGCTTTGTCGACGCCGTAGCCGACTGGATTGCTTGTGGCAAAGCGCTTGTTATGACCACACAGGTTCCCCATGAAGGAAGCGATATGTCCGTGTACATGGTCGGACAGGTCATCAAAAAGAAATATCGTCTGATAGAGGCCTACGACATGACAACCGAGGCAATCGTTGCCAAGCTGATGTGGATACTGGCTCAGACCAAGAAGCCTGCTGAAGTCCGCGAAATGTTCTACAGACCTGTACAAAATGACTTGAATATTTAAAGGAGCCCCCTTGATGAAATATAAAAAAATATTATCACCATCCATTCTGTCTGCCGACTTCGGAAATCTTGCAAGAGATATTCATACTATAGCTGAAGCCGGTGCAGAATACATTCACATTGATGTCATGGACGGAATTTTTGTCCCAAGCATTTCCTTCGGAATGCCTATAATAAAATCAATCCGTCCGTTGACAGATAAGATTTTCGACTTACATCTTATGATAGAAGAGCCTATCAGATATGTTGATGAATTCACCTCTCTTGGGGCAGATATAATCACGGTTCATGTGGAGGCCTGCAAGGACACTGCCGCTACACTTAAAAGAATCAAGGAGCTTGGTGTAAAAGCAGGTATCACCTTGAATCCCGACACTCCGCTTAGCGATGTCAGGGAATTTCTGCCGCTGGCAGATATGCTTCTTATAATGAGTGTTGTTCCGGGCTTCGGAGGTCAGAAGTTTATTGAAGCCTCCCTTGACAAGCTAAGGGAAGCTGTTATATTACGTGATGAACTTGGTCTTAACTATGATATTGAAATAGATGGCGGTGTGAACTTCGATAATATCAGGGATATACACGAGGCAGGTGCTAATATTATTGTTGCCGGCTCAGCAGTTTTTAAAGGAAATGCTGCCGACAACGTAAAAAAACTCATAGAGCTTATGTAAGCTCTATGAGTTTTTATCTTTTTCTTGTATTTTCAAGTTCATGGTACATTTCAACATAGCTATCATACCGTGTTCTGTTTATCAGCCCTTCTTCTACCGCATTCTTGACAGCACAATCAGGCTCATTCACATGTACGCACCCGGCGAATCTGCATTTACCCTCATACTCACTAAACTCAGGCATATAGAATCTAAGTCTGTTTTTATCCTCAACCATAACAGACAGCGATGTAAAGCCCGGAGTATCAAGAATATAACTGTCATCGTCCAGGACGAACACCTCTGAGTGACGCGTCGTATGCTTTCCTCTTCCAATCTTATCGCTAATGCTTCCTGTCTCCATGTGTACATTCTCAATTAAAGAATTGAGAATCGATGATTTTCCTACACCCGATGGTCCGGCAAGTGCTGTGGTGTGCCCCTTTAATTGCTCCCTGAGCCCGGGCAGACCTTCACCTGTAAATGTACTTGTAAACAGAACATGGCTTCCGCTCTTTTCATATATCTGTGAAAGTCTGTCTATCTCATCCTGCTTAACCTCATCTATTTTATTAAAGCAGATAATAGTAGGAAGCTCATATCCCTCCATCATCACAAGAAAGCTGTCTAAAAGCCTGAGATTAGGTGCCGGCGTTGAAATGGCAAACACAAGCAGCGCCTGATCAACATTTGCCACCGCCGGTCTTATCATCTCACTGCTCCTTGGCAATATCTTAACAATATTACCAAGAAGCTTTTCATCATCAACTATATCAATCTCAACATTATCGCCTACGAGCGGCTTCACATTCTGGTTCCTGAAACCACCCTTCGCCTTACACTCGTATGTCTCCCTGCCGGTCACATGCACATAGTAAAATCCGGCAATTCCTTTGATAATTTTCCCTTGCATATATATTCCCACTATTCTGTCAATGTTACATCAAGTGTACATAGCTGCACCGTCTGCTCAGAAGAAGGAGAAACGTAATATGCGAATACTCTAAGCTGTGCACTTCCCTTAGAAAAATCAGAGAGTGTCTCACGAACCTGAATCGACTTTTCAGTCATTCCCGCATAAGAAGTATATTCCTGGGAGGCTATGTTCTTTTCATTTCCATTCTGTGCAAGAACAAAATTAAGTCTGATGAATGTTGCATCCTCAGGAACCTTATTTTCTGATGTAAGATCCTCCACAAGAACTGTCTTTGACAGATATACATACTTAACCGATGAATCTGTTCCTGTACTTACCACGAAATTGATGGTTGAGCCCTCTGCTGCCTTCTCTCCCGCTGCCGGACCGCTCTGGGCTATTACATGGCCTACGGCTACTGTTGCGCTCCCTTCGCGCTTTATTGTTCCCACGACAAAACCGTTGGAGGTTATTGCCTGTTTTGCCTCATCCTCGGTCTTATCGAGCAGATTAGGAACCTCTGTATATACCTTTCCGTCTCCCATGCTGATATATAATGTAACCTCATCACCCTGCTTAACCTTTGCAAGATGCTTAGGCGTTGAGCTTATAACACGGAACTGCTCCACCTCAGAGCTTTCAACGTATTCCACCTTAACCTTAAGACCAAGTGCATACAGAGCCTCCGTCGCACCATCCTCTGTCATATCATCGACATCTATCATTGAGAATGATTCAGGACCGCTGCTCACCGTCAGGACAATCGTGGTATGTTCCTTTACGCGGCTTCCTGCTGTGACATTCTGCTCGATTACCATACCGGCATCGTAGGATGAATTATCGTATGTCAGCTTCACACCGAGATTCACATCATTCAGCATCTTCTGTGCATCTTCATAATTATAGCCTGTCACCAGTGGAACCTCAACTCTTCCATCGTTCTCCTGTGTGGACTGAGTTGTTGTCTGATTATTATTTCCCTGATTTCCGCTTCCCGAAAGAACCGAAACCATCTTAAATATAATGAAGATTGTTATAATGACTATGATAACTGCCACCGAAATTCCCAGAGCTGTTATAACCTTGTCGACAGTTGAACTGCCTGAATCCTCAGAATCATCATCGTCATCATCATAATAGTCCAAATCGTGGTTATTACGGACATCATCATTATCATCATCCATTTCATCATCCATTTCATCATCGGAATCATCATAAATACTATCCTTTTTCCTGCTGCTGATGTTGGTGGATTTCACAGATGACATCTGATGAATCATATCAAGCTCATCCTCTGTTATCATCTTGGTAGGTCCATTGCTTGCAACAGGACGCATTACAACAAAATCCTCATTCGGAGCCACAAGAGAATGCTTAAGATCCGCTATAAGGTCGGACATTGTCTGATATCTTCTCTCTGTTCTCTTCTGGGTACATTTTAAAACAATCTTTTCTACACTTACAGGAATCCCCGGTACAAGCTTGGCAGGTGAAACTATATCATCCTGAATGTGCTGCAATGCCACAGATACTGTTGTGTCTCCCTCGAAAGGAACCCTTCCTGTGAGCATCTCATAGAGCATTATACCGAACGAATATATATCACTCTTCTCATCACTATATCCGCCCCTTGCCTGCTCAGGCGAAATGTAATGCACCGATCCCATCGCATTGGAATTGATCGTATTGGAGGTAGCCGCCCTGGCAATACCAAAATCAGTTACCTTTACCTTACCTTCCTTAGATATAATAATATTCTGGGGCTTAATATCGCGATGCACTATGTGATGATTATGAGCTGCTTCAATTCCCTGAGCTACCTGGATAGCTATGCTTACAGCCTCTCTTACTCCAAGCCTGCCCTTCTTTTCTATATATTTTTTGAGGGTTATTCCCTCTACCAGTTCCATAACAATATAGTATATTCCATCTTCATCACCGACATCATATACGTTTACAATATTAGCGTGTATAAGTCCTGCCGCAGACTGTGCTTCCACACGGAACTTAGTCACAAAAGACCTGTCCTCACTAAATTCCGGCTTAAGAACCTTAATGGCTACAAAGCGATTCAGCTTATGATCCTTCGCCTTGTACACATCCGACATTCCTCCGGATCCAATCTTTCCAAGTATCTCATATCTATCTGCAATAAATACCGGCTTTTCCATATTACCTCCTACTAGAGCTCTACGATGACAACGGCAATATTATCTGCGCCACCGCTTTCATTTGCCATGTCTATCAGTCTTTTTGCCTTATCCTCAATCGGAAGGTTCAAAGACAATATCTGTTCTATTTCCCCATCATCAACCATATTGCTTAAGCCATCCGAACACATGATGATTCTGTTTCCGGCTGTCAGCTCGGCTTCAAAAAAATCAGCCATAACCTCTTTTCCTCCGCCTATGGCGCGAGTAATTACATTCTTTCTCTTGTGGGTTCTCGCCTCATCCCGGTTAAGCTTTCCCAGTGCCACCATCTCTTCAACAAGCGAGTGATCCCTTGTAATCTGTGAAAGCTTTCCGTCATACAGGTATAACCGGCTGTCTCCAACATTGGCCACATACATAGATTCCCCGATAATCGTACATACGACCAGTGTTGTTCCCATCCCCTCATAATCCTCAGACTCCGCTGCTTTTTCAAGCAGAAGCGTATTAGCATTCACAATAGCATCGTTGATAATTGTAATAGGATTATCAGAGCTTGAATTTTTAATATTATTAATTAAGGTCTCCACCGTAAAACGTGAAGCCAGATCACCTGCCTTATGACCTCCCATTCCATCTGCTACAATAAACAGATTCGGAAGTTTACCTACCGGCATCATACTGCAAAAGATGTAATCCTGGTTGACCCTTCTTACTCTGCCTACATCTGTGGTTGCATATGCCCTCATTACATTCCTCCACACAGAATATCTATTCCGCGTTATCTTCATCTAGGTGGCTCTTACGTAATTGTCCGCAGGCCCCATCAATATCTCTACCCATCTCTCTTCTTATTGTACATGCAATTCCATTTTTTTCAAGAAGATTTTTAAAACTGCTTATCTGTGGTCCCTCTGTCTGCTTGAAATCTCTCTCCTTTATAGGATTAACCGGAATCAGATTAACATGGCAGTTCATTCCCTTGATAAGATGTATTAGCTCTAATGCCTGCTCTTTTCCATCGTTAACACCCTTCACAAGACTATATTCGTATGTAATTCTCCGTGATGTCTTATCAACATAATACCTGCATGCGTCCATAAGCTCTTCTATTGAATATTTGTTTGCCACCGGCATCAATGTCTTTCTAAGCTCATCATTCGGAGCATGAAGCGAAATCGCCAGATTCACCTGAAGCTGTTCATCGGCAAACTGTCTTATTCTCGGAACAATGCCGCATGTAGAAATCGTGAGGTTTCTTGCCCCGATATTGATTCCGTTCTCATCCGTAAGAAGTGTAATAAATCTTCTCACATTCTCATAATTGTCGAATGGTTCACCTGTTCCCATTATAACAACATGTGACACCCTCTCACCTGTATCTGCCTGTATTCTGTATATCTGGTCAAGCATCTCAGAAGGAAGAAGGCTTCTTGAAAGTCCGTTCAATGTAGAGGCACAGAACCTGCACCCCATACGGCAGCCTGCCTGTGAGGATATACATACAGAGTTTCCGAAACGGTATCTCATAAGGACGCTCTCTATCAGGTTGCCATCAGCAAGCTTAAAAAGATATTTAGCCGTGCCGTCTATTGCGGACACCTGCTTATCAACCTGTGTCACAACCGTAAGAGGACTTATATCGGCAAGCTTTTCTTTTAGAAGCTTCGGGACATTTTTCATATCTTCATAGTCGGTAATCAGCTTCCTGTGAATCCAGTCATATATCTGCTCTGCCCTGAACTTCTTTTCACCCAGCGCTCCTATCAACTGCGTAAGCTCCGCCTTCGTGAGTGATTTTATGTCTTCATACGGAAGCTTCAGACTATCGTCAACAACACTGCTATCCATTCATTTCCTCCTGTTTTATATCCTCTTAAGTTTTGCCACAAAAAAGCCATCGCATTCATATACTCCCGGAATAAGCGTGAGCATGCCGCGTGCAGCATCACTGTGGAGCTTATCAAGATACTTTTCTCCTGCCTTCTTCGCGTCATTTACAAGGCTCTCCGGAAGTAAATCATTTATATCAACCGGAGCAAAACCCTTTTCCATAATATATCGTACATTCTCTTCATTTTCCTTTGGGTTAAGTGTACATGTCGAATATACAAGATACCCTCCATGCTTTACATAACTGCACACGGAATCAAGAATATCTCTCTGAAGCCTTACTATTCCATCAAGCTTTTCCCGGCTCACATTATATTTTATGTCCGGTTTTCTTCCTATAATGCCAAGTCCTGAGCACGGAATATCCGCAAGAAGCATATCCGCAGTCTCCTCATCTGCTAAATTGTGCTCCAGCGCATCCGCAGTCTCGACGCTTATATTACCAAGCCCAAGTCTCTGCACGTTCTCCTCTATCTGACCGGTCTTTTTTTCTGAAACATCCCTTGAAATGACATGACCTGTTCCTTCCATCATAAGAGCAGCAAATATGCTCTTACCTCCCGGTGCGGCACATACATCAATTACAGTAGAATCCTTAGACGGTGACGCTATCATGCCGGCTAACATACTGCTTATATCCTGTATCTGGAACATTCCGTCAATAAATTCCGGTATCTCCTCAAGATAATTGTAATCGGACATGATAAAAGCATTCTCCACATACGGAGTGTCCGTCACCTCAATCCCCTGCGCTGTCAGTCTTTCCATAAGCTCTGTCCTGGTAATCTTTATGGTGTTAACCACAGCGGATACCTTACTGTCCTTCAAAAAGCTCTCAAGAATAAGCTTCATAGTCTCTTCGCCGTATGAAGCTTTAAGCATATCTGCAAGCTCCTGCGGCACCGAATACCTCACACTGTAATCATCCGGCAGCTCCATCGCAGGAAGCTGTCTGCTTATATTTCTAAGCACTCCGTTGACAAAACCGCCAAGATTTGTAAAATGTCTTTTCTTTGCCAGCTTTACGGCTTCATTGCAGACTGCACTCACCGGCACCTGTTCCATATACATCATCTGGTATACGCTCATACGCATAAGATTTCTGATGAGCGGTTTCATCTTATTTACACGCACAGAAGACACCTGGTTAATTACATAATCAAGTGTCATTCTGCGTTCCATTGTTCCTTTTACAAGCCTTGTTATAAATGCTCTCTCATTCTTTTCGAGATACTGATATTTTCTGAGTGCATCATTCAGCAGAACATGTATATACTGTTCCCTTTCGTTAATCTCCATAAGAACATCGAGAGCAATCTCTCTTTCATTTATCGTATTAGTCACGATTTCTTCCTCTCAGCATTAGTAATCTTGCAAGCTGGATAATAGCTGTAGCGGCACTTGCCACATAAGTCATTGCAGCCGCACTAAGAACCTTCTTCGTCTGGTCTACCTCACTGTCATAGAGTATACCATTATCCGATAACAGTGCAAGTGCACGAGATGACGCGTTAAACTCTACCGGAAGCGTCACAATCTGGAAAAGTACTGCAAACGAAAAGAGTATAATACCTACATCGATAAGCACACTGAATGAACCGAAGAAGAGTCCAAGCAGTATAAGTATGAACGAAAACTGTGAGCCAAAGCTTGCTATAGGAAACAGCATCGTCCTGAACCTTAAGAATGAGTAGCCCTCATCATGCTGTATCGCATGTCCGCACTCATGTGCTGCAACACCTATCGCTGCCACAGAACGTGAATTATAAGTGGCATCTGACAGGTTAAGTGTCTTATCCGCAGGATTGTAATTATCTGTAAGACTTCCTGCAATATGCTGTATTCTCACGTCATATATTCCCTTTGAGTGAAGTATTCTCTCAGCCGCCTCAGCTCCTGTAAGACCTGTTCGGCTCTCAACCTTACTGTACTTTGCAAAGCTTGATGATACACGAATCTGTGCCACAACTGCTATGATACCTGTGATAACAAGTAAAATCCATGTCGGGTCATAACCGTATCCATAGCCATAATATGCTAAAACCATATATATCATCCTTTCTATATGTTTTTCAGGTAATCTGTTTACTACCTGCTGTTTTTAAGCGCTGTGCCCTCTGTAAGCCTGCAGCCTCTTAGAAATGAAGCCGCATCCATTCTCTTCTTTCCCTCAAGCTGCACCTCATTGACCCTCAGCACACCTGCACCTGTTGTGATGTCAAATGTGTTTTTGGTTATATTGGTTATTATACCACACTCCTGTGCGCTATATTCCTTATCGGAATCGACTACATCCGCACCGAAAAGCTTTAACAGCTTTCCGTCAAGGAAGGAATATGCTGCCGGTGCAGGGTCAAGTCCCCTCATAAGCCTCTCAAGCTCAACGGCAGGTCTTGTAAAATCAAGATTTCCAAGACTCTTGTCTATCATGGAAGCATAGCAGGTATCGCCCTCCTGCTTCACAGGAGTAATAGTCCCGGCTTCTAATCCGTCAAGCGTTTTAATTAAAAGCTGCGCACCGACAACGGAAAGCTTATCATGGTATGTCTCATACGTCTCCTTCGGCTCAATAGCAACTTCTTCCTTAAGAAGCATGTCTCCTGTGTCAAGTCCCTTATCCATCTGCATTGTGGTAACACCGCTCACCTTTTCGCCATTTATTATGACCCACTGGAGCGGTGCCGCTCCGCGGTACATCGGAAGAAGCGATGCATGTACATTCACACATCCGTACTTAGGAAGTGTAAGTACGCTCACAGGAAGGAGCTGTCCGAATGCGACTACAACAATCACGTCCGGAGCAAGCTTTTTAAGCTCTTCCAGAAATTCTTCATTCTTTCTTACTCTCTCCGGCTGGAATACCGGTATATCATGTTTTACCGCCTCAGCCTTAACAGGTGTCATAAGAAGCTCTTTTCCTCTGCCCTTAGGCTTATCAGGCTGTGTGACAACTGCTGCCACATCATGCCCTGCCTCTAACAGTGCCTTAAGAGTTCCAACTGCAAAGCCGGGCGTTCCCATAAAGACTACTCTCATATATTCCTCATCTACTTTCTGTATTTCTTATTCTTTTTGTTGTCCTCTTCAGACTCGGTATCAACAAGCTCCCCTTCAACCAGCTCGGTATAAAGATGACCGTCAAGATGTGCAAGCTCATGGCAGATAGCACGCGCTAAAAGCTCCTCGCCTTCTATAACATACTCATTCATCTCTTCGTCATAAGCCTTAGCCTTAACATAATCAGGTCTTGTTACTGTACCCGCCTTACCCGGAACACTGAGGCAGCCTTCACTTCCTGTCTGGCTTCCACTTGTCTCAAGAATCTCCGGATTTATCATGACAATCGGACCTTCTCCCACATCAATCACAACTATTCTCTTTAATACACCTACCTGTGGAGCTGCAAGACCGACACCCTCAGCCTCATACATTGTATCAAGCATATCATCAATAAGTGTAAGTGTACGCTCGTTAACCTCCTCCACTTCCTTACATACCTTGGTAAGGCAAGGATCGCCAACTGTTCTAATCTGTCTAAGTGCCATTTTATTTTCCTCTCTTCTTATAATTTACTGGTTAAAATCAAACTGTACACTCACCATCCTGAAATCCTGTTCATGTTCTCTTATATACTTCTCTAATATATCCTTAACCTGTGTCAGAACTGTGTACTGTTTATGTTTAAAAAATAAAAGAACTGAAAAAATATCATTAAGTTTATACACTGAAGCCCTCGACGGACCTATCGCGCGGGGCATATCGTCTTCATCATAATATATTTTTCTTAATTCCTTTGTGGTTTCCTGTAAAAGCCACACCGGGGTGTCATTTGCAAGCTGCTCATTTTTCGATGATACCTTGACTGTGAGAAGATTCGATACCGGTGGATAATCCATAAGCTCACGGTACATTATCTCCTGCTCATAAAAAGCATCATAATCATGCTTCATAGCAGTCTGTATGCTGTAATGTGACGGGTCGTAGGTCTGTATAATAACATTCCCACGCTTATCGCCTCGTCCTGCCCTTCCCGCCGCCTGTGTAAGAAGCTCAAAGGTTCTCTCCTGCGCCCTGAAATCCGATGAATACAATGACAAATCGGCAAGAAGTATTCCCATAAGTGTTACATTCGGAAAATCATGCCCCTTTACAATCATCTGTGTTCCGACTAATATATCTGCATTGCCGCCGGAGAATTCCTCAAGAATCTTTTCATGCCCTTCCTTTCCCTTGGTCGTATCAAAATCCATCCGCAGAACTCTTGCCGCAGGAAAGGCCTCCTTCACAGCCTGTTCTATCTTCTCTGTTCCTACCTTGAAGCCACCTATATATTTTGAACCGCACTTTGGACATAGCTTCTTGTCCGGCTCGGTATATCCACAATAATGGCATACAAGTCTTCCATTGTTATGTGCTGTCAATGAGATGTCACAATGAGGACATTTTATCACATGTCCGCACTCTCTGCAATTAATAAATCCAACATATCCGCGCCTGTTTAAAAATAGCATAACCTGCTCCTTATTATTCAGACGCTCCTCAATCATTTTTTTTAGTCTTCTGCTAAAGATGGATTTATTACCACTCCTTAATTCTTCCCTTAGGTCAACTGTCTCAACCTCTGGGAGGGTGCTTTCACCCGCCCTGTTATTCATGACAAAAAGCTTATATTCTCCGCTTCGCGCCTTGTAATACGCGTCCACCGATGGTGTGGCAGAGCCAAGTATAACAGAAGCATTACACATGGCAGCAAGCTCGACTGCCGTCTCCCTTGCATGATACCTGGGCACACTGTCACTCTTATATGCACCTTCATGCTCCTCATCTATAACAATAAGTCCAAGCCTGTCAAATGGTGTAAAAAGAGCTGAGCGCGGACCAATCATAATCTTTATCTCTCCCCGTTTTGCGCGGAGGTACTGGTCATAACGCTCACCCTTTGACATTCTTGAATTGAGAATAGAAACCACATTACCAAATCTTTTGTAGAAGCGCATTACCGTCTGGTAGGTGAGCGCAATCTCCGGTATGAGCATAATAACCTGCTTATCCATGGACAGCACATGCTCAATCACCTCAAGATATACCTCCGTCTTACCGCTGCCTGTGACTCCCTTTATAAGATACGTGCCATGTATGCCCTTATCGTAGTCCTCTATTATCGAATCAGCCACATAGCTCTGTTCCGGGTTAAGCACACATTTGGCAGCCGGTGCATACTCCTTATGGATTGGATTGCGGTAAACCATATTGTCACTTCTTATTATTACTCCCTGCTTTACAAGTGCTGTGATTGTCGGGCCGGCAATATTAAGCTTCGACCTTATGATTTCTTCGTCTAAGTCCCCATCCTCAGCCAGTGCCGTCACAAGCCTTTTCTTTGCGGTGTAATGCTTTTTCTCACACTCTGCAATCAGGCTTTCAAGCTTATCCTTATCCTGCACATACTCAGGTGATAATGCGATAATGCTCTCTTTCTTCTCCTTGACCGTCTCCTTAACCGGAAGCACGGTCTTGAGAGCCTGATTGATTGTAGCTCCGTAATTGTGCTTCATCCAGTAGGCAAGCTTTATCATGCGTCCGTCAATCGTAACCGCATTCGTTACCATTGATTCAACCTTTTTCATCCTGTCCGTGTCAAATTCAGCCTCATCGGTTATATTTACAACATAACCGGTTATCCTCCTGTTTCCAAACGGCACGTTCACCTGTGAACCAATCTCCACACTCCCTAAAAGCTCATCCGGCAGAATATACTGAAATGTCTTATCAAGTTTATCAATAGATATATCAACTATGATATCTGCGAACCACATTTTAATTCCTCAAGCACTTCCTTTATAAGGACTCTCTCATCCATAGGATATTTTACACCCTTAATCTCCTGATAATCCTCATGTCCCTTTCCGGCAAGCACGATTATATCTCCTTCTCTGCCATTCTCTATGGCGTAGCGGATTGCCTCCTTGCGGTCCGGAATTTCTATAAACTCTCCACCCGTCTTTTCTATGCTGCTTCTTATGTCGGCTATAATATCAAGCGGCTCCTCATACCGCGGATTATCTGAGGTTATTATTGTAAAATCGGCAAGCTTGCCGGAAACCTCACCCATCTCATATCTGCGGAGCTTGGAACGGTTTCCGCCGCAGCCGAAAACACTGACGAGCCTCTTAGGATTATATTCCCTTAATGTCTCTAAAATGCTCTTTAAGCTCATCGCATTATGCGCATAATCAATCATCAGGATAAATTTATCCGAAACCTTCACCGGTTCAACTCTTCCCTTTACCGCAACCGTTAAAAGTGCCTCCTTAATCTTCTCATCATCGACATCAAGATGTCTTGTCACAGCAACGGCACAGAGAGAATTATAGACGCTGAACTTACCCGGCAGTGAAAGCCTGATGTGAAGCTTCTCCCCGGCTATATCGTACTCCGTGCTTATATGTCCCGGCTCATGGACATACTGTATGTTCACGGCTCTAAGCCCAGCACCCTCATTAAGTCCATAAGTCTCTACCGCACATGTATGACCTTCTAACACCTGTGCGGTATGTTCATCATCGAAATTGACGATACCTGTCCTGCACTGCTTAAACAGAAGTCCCTTGCAGTGCATATAGTCCTCAAAACTTGCATGCTCGTTAGGTCCGATATGATCCGGCTCAAGATTGGTGAATACTCCGATATCAAACGTAATTCCCGCGCATCTTTTCATCATGAGAGCCTGCGAGGACACCTCCATGACAACACACTTGCAGCCGTTATCGACCATCTCCCTGAAGTATCTCTGGACATCGTAGGATTCCGGCGTGGTATTGGCGGATTCAATATGTCTTGCTCCCGTTATTATCTCAATTGTTCCTATAAGTCCGGTCTTATACCCACATCTTTCGAGTATCCCGCGAACCATGAATGCCGTGGTAGTCTTTCCCTTAGTGCCTGTAATTCCTATAGTGAAAAGCTCCTTTGCCGGGTGGCCGAAATATGCCGCCGACACCATCGCAAGTGTATTTCTGCAATCCTCCGCTGCGACAAAGGCAGTATCCTTCCTGTTTTCGGTAATCTCCACCTTTTCCTCAGTTATAATCGCAGCCGCACCCTGCCTGATTGCCTCATCTATGAAGGTATGGCCATCAAATACCGTTCCCCTCACACATACAAAAAGGCATCCCTTTACAATCTTTCTTGAATCACAGACCAGCTCTGTAATCTCAACATTCTCGTTTCCATTGTACAGCGTATAATCAAGCTCTGAAATCAATTCCTTTAATATCATGCAAAACCTCCCTGAATGCCGCAAATCGTGTCCGGTCAAATTATATTCCTACCACATATCTATTATTTATCAACCAAGCAGCCCATCAACCACTTCGTTGAGCTTCATTCCTCTTGAACCTTTAAACAGCACCGCTGTCCCCGGTTTTATCTCCGCCTTAAGATATTCCGTGATATCTCTCAGCGTATCAAAATGCTTTATCTTCCCTATATACTGTTCAGCACCATATCCTATGTACCTGGCAAGCTCTCCGTAGAGCAGAAGCTCATCGACCTTGCTCTGACCGGCATATTCACCGACCTGTCTGTGATACTCCTTGGTATTCCCACCAAGCTCCAGCATATCTGCGAGGACAGCAATCCTATAGTCCGCCGGCATCTGACACAGTACACTCAAGCCTGCCTTCATTGAATCGGGGCTGGCATTGTAAGAATCATCTATATAGGCAGCTCCGTCTTTTTTTGTTATATGCTGTCTCATGGCAACACCTGTATAGCCCTCAAGAGCTTTGACAGCCGCTCTTAAATCCACTTCCAAAAAATCTGCCACGGCAAGCGCCACAAGTGCATTGTTCACATTATGGGCTCCAAGCACATTTAACCTGACCGGTATTCTGACATTGCCATGAAGCATGTCAAAACCCACTCCGTTTTCATCGGAATACTCATTCTCCGCCCTGTAATCGCAGTCAGCCAAATGACCGAATGTGCATATTCTAAGCTTCCTGTTATCCTCTTTTCCAAACACCCCGGCATAGCTATTCCTGCAAAGGTCTGCACGCTCTTTCAGCAATACGTCATCCCCATTGAGAAAAATGCAGCCGCCCTCAGTGACGGCGTCCGTTATATGCCACTTCTCGCGAAGTATATTCTCCTGTGAGCCAAGCTGTTCAATATGGCTGACGCCGATATTTGTCATAACAGCGGCATTGAGGGAAAGCAGAGTGGCAAGACGCTTCATCTCGCCCTTCTCGCTCATTCCCATCTCAATAACCGCAGCCTCGTCATCAGGCGCTATATTCATAATAGTAACAGGAACTCCTATCTGACTGTTGGCATTCCCAGCGGTCTTAAACACCTTAAGCCCGCCGGACAGGGCACAGGCTATCATCTCCTTGGTGGTTGTCTTTCCTACACTTCCGGTTACTCCCACCTTATTAAGCGAGAGCCTGCTCTCATACTCTTTCGCGGTAAGCTGCATAGCCCTCACGGAATCCTCCGCAAGCACTATCGGCTTAGGCTGTATTCCTAAGCTTCTCCACTTGTCAATCAGGCCTGCAACAGCCTCCTCATTCTGTGTCAAAGACGCTGATGCACCGCAGTCAAAAGCGCTCTCTATGTACTTATGCCCATCGACGCGCTCACCTACAATAGGTGCGAACATAAGTCCCGGTTCAGCCTTGCCTGAATTGGTCGCAAAATTATCTATCTGTACATTCTCATCACCACAGAGCAGGCTTCCGCCCACAGCCCTGACTATATCTTTGACACAAAAATCTTTCATCTTAATAAAATTCCTCACTTAACTATTTTTAGAACAATCCTACAATCTTATCATCTACGACATCAATGTTCTCTGCTGCCGGAACCTTAGGAAGACCCGGCATTGTCATGACCGTTCCTGTGATTGCAACAACGAAGCCTGCACCTGCGCTCACATATACCTCACGGATGTTTACATTGAAGCCCTCCGGACGTCCGAGTGCATTAGGGTCATCGGAAAGTGAATACTGGTTCTTTGCCATACATACAGGAAGGTTTCCATACCCCATCTTCTCTATCTTCTTTAACATTCTTGAAGCCTCCGCGGAATAGGTCACTGAGCCTGCACCATATATCTTCGTTGCTATCGCCTCAATCTTATCCTTAAGCGGAGCGTCAAGCTCGTATGTGAACTTAAGCTCACTCTTCTTATTTTCAATAGTCCTTATAACCTTAGCCGCAAGCTCCTCGCCGCCCTTTCCGCCTTCTGCCCATACTCTGGCAAGAGCAAATTCGCAGCCCATATCCTCACAGTGCTTCTTGATAAACTCATACTCCTCCTCAGTATCGGTAAGGAAGGAGTTGAGAGTTACAACAACCGGCACACCAAAGGCATGAAGATTTTCAATGTGCTTATCAAGATTGACAATACCCTTCTTTACAGCCTCAAGGTTCGGTGCGGCAAGCTCATCCTTCTTCACCCCGCCATTGTACTTAAGTGCCTTTACGGTTGCAAGAATGACCACTGCGTCAGGCGCAATTCCTGCCTTACGGCACTTGATATCCATGAACTTCTCAGCTCCAAGGTCGGCACCGAAGCCTGCCTCTGTCACAACATAATCTGCCATCTTAAGAGCCGCCTTCGTTGCCCTTACACTGTTACAGCCATGCGCTATATTAGCGAACGGTCCACCATGTACAAGGGCAGGTGTTCCTTCAAGTGTCTGAATCATATTAGGCTTGATCGCATCCTTTAAAAGTGCAGCCATCGCGCCTACAGCCTTGAGGTCTGCCGCTGTGACAGGCTCACCGGCATAATTATATGCTACAATTATCCTTCCAAGTCGGTCTTTTAAATCATCCATATCATTTGCAAGACAGAGAATAGCCATTATCTCTGTCGCAACAGTGATGACAAAGTGATCCTCCCTTACAAAGCCATCCGCCTTGGCTCCAAGACCTACAACAACATTTCTTAAAACTCTGTCATTCATGTCAAGACATCTCTTCCACACAATCTGTCTTGTGTCAATCTGAAGAGCATTTCCCTGCTGGATATGATTATCGAGCATAGCTGCAAGAAGATTATTTGCTGAAGTGATTGCATGAAAATCACCTGTAAAGTGGAGATTAAGCTCCTCCATCGGTACAACCTGCGCATAGCCGCCGCCTGCCGCACCACCCTTCACACCAAAACAAGGTCCAAGTGACGGCTCTCTGAGTGCTACCATCGTCTTCTTTCCGGCCCTGTTAAGCGCATCAGCAAGTCCGATGCTGATTGTTGTCTTTCCCTCACCTGCCGGTGTCGGATTGATTGCTGTCACAAGAATAAGCTTACCATTCTCATTGCTCTCAATGCTTTTAAGATATTCATCCGAAAGCTTGGTCTTGTACTTACCATAAAGCTCAAGGTCATCCTCGCCTATTCCAAACCTTGCCGCAATCTCCTTGATTGGACGCATATCAGCGCTCTGTGCGATTTCAATATCACTTTTCATGTATATTCTCCTTCTCACTATGTAATGTGTTTTCATTTATTTTCAGAGCTTCTGCAGAAGCTCCTCAAATTCATCCATGGTCATAAGAACCTTTCTCGGCTTAGTTCCCTCCTCAGGTCCCATAACCCCTGCCTCCTCAAGCTGATCCATAATTCTGGCAGCTCTGTTAAAGCCTATGCGGTACACTCTCTGAAGTATGCTTACCGAACCCTTGCCCTTCTCAATCAGATATCTGCCCGCCTCGGCAAAATAATCATCGTAATCATTTCCGAACGCCTGGCTTTCTGCGAAAGCCGGATTATCAATCTTACGGGCAACATCATCATGATACCCTCCTGACTCACCACAGTTAGCCTTCAGAAACTCAACCACGGCGCTTACTTCATCATCCGAAACGAATGCTCCCTGTATTCTCGCCGGCTTAGGATATCCCGCCGGTGAAAAGAGCATATCGCCCTTTCCTAAAAGCTTCTCCGCTCCGACCATATCAAGAATGGTTCTTGAGTCCACACCCGAAGATACGGCAAATGCGATTCTTGAAGGAACATTCGCCTTTATGAGTCCTGTGATGACATCGACAGATGGTCTCTGGGTCGCAATTACAAGATGTATTCCGGCAGCTCTTGCAAGCTGTGCAAGACGCACAATGGCATCCTCGACCTCATTCTTGGCAATCATCATGAGGTCTGCAAGCTCATCAATTATAATTACGAGCTGTGGCAGCTTCGCCGGCTTATCCTCAGCCTCTATATCCTTTAGCTGCTCAACCTTCGCGTTATAGCCCTTGAGGTCACGCACACCTGCCTGTGCGAACTTCTTATATCGGTCATCCATCTCCGCTACCGCCCAGTTGAGTGCGCCTGCTGCCTTCTTAGAATCCGTGACAACAGGAATCATAAGATGCGGTATTCCATTATACACGCTCAGCTCAACCACCTTCGGGTCAATCATTATAAGCTTGACCTCGGATGGTTTGGCTCTGTAGAGAATACTCATAATTATCGTGTTGATACATACGGATTTACCTGAACCTGTCGCACCGGCTATAAGCACATGTGGCATCTTGGCAATATCAGCAACAACGACCTGTCCCGCTATATCCTTACCAACACCGAAGGCTATCGGTGACTTACTCTCCTCAAACGGCTTGCTCTCAATAAGCTCCCTCAGGGTAACTCCCGAGGTCTCCTTGTTAGGAACCTCTATTCCGACTGCCGCCTTGCCCGGTATAGGAGCTTCAATTCTTATATCCGCCGCCGCAAGATTAAGTTTAATATCATCGGCGAGTGACACGATCCGGCTTACCTTCACACCCTGTTCAGGCTGTATCTCATACCGCGTTACAGCCGGTCCGCAGCTCACATCGGACACCGTGACCCTCACTCCGAAATTCGACAAGGTCTGCTGAAGCTTAACTGCTGTATCGCGAAGCTCCTTCTGTGATGTCGAGCTTGTCGATTTACCTCTGTGAAGAAGCTCCACCGGCGGAAACTCATAAGGCTTTTCGACAATTTCCTCACTAAGCTGCTCAGAATGTCTTACCTCCTCATCTATCTCAGCATCGACCTGCTCCATTGTCTTTTCAGGCTGTGCGCCTCTTGCGGAAGCACTTGATGAAGTTCCCCCTTTGTCAGCTCCGCCTGTTCCCACGCTGTCATGCTTCGTTCCTGTTCCCGGCGTCTGCTTCTGCAGGCCTTCAAGCACCGTTCTTCCCACAGCATCCGTTTTCTCCTGTCTCTGCCACTGCTCTAAGCCGTCATCCTCAGGCAGCTCCTGAAGGTGCTCACCATAAGCATAGTCTGAATCAGCACTTTCATTCCTGTATGAAGTCTGCTCCTGTGAGTAATCGGCATAATCATCCACAAAGTCATCGTCAACGAGCTCTTTTCTATAGGCTTCATCATCATAATCAACTTCCGTATAAGCTTCATCCGCATAAGCACTGCTGTCATCGCCATGAATATCATGGTACTCTTCCTGCTTATCATATCCTCTTGCAAAAAGACTGTCATCCGCTGCCCGGACAGATTTATCCCTTTTACTATGGGAGGACTTAGGAAGATTAAATATGCCGCCTGTACTCTCATCCGAATTTTCATCGGAATCTATCTCTATAATATTCTCGGAATATCTGTCATTCTGAAATACTTCTGCGACATCCGGGCCTGATAGCCTTCCGGCTGCTGAGGTTCTCATATTCTCAGCCTCCGGCTGCTTCGGTCCTAATATATCATTTCTCCTGTTCGTGCCCGGAATCTCAATTGACAGATCGACCCCGCTCACCTTCTGGTCAAAACGTCGACGCTGTCTTTGCTGTTCCTCCTTAAGCTCCCGCTGTTCCTGCCTTATAGCTCTCTTTTTCTCCGATTCCTCCTTATATTCGTTGATATCGTCTTTTGCGGTGTTGATAACCTTCCTGCTTCCGTTTGTAAGGCTTCTTATTATCGAGCGCTCTGAGATAATAAGCACGGCTATTATGATAAAAACAATAATTATTATATATGTCCCGACCTTGCCGACAGCAGGTGTCAGGAATAAACAGACGGCACCGCCTACGATACCTCCGCCTTCCTTCAACGGAACCTCAAAATTATAGTAGTCCGACAGCTTTTCCAGCTTTATGTAACCGCCACCCACCATTTCGATGAATGCACATACGAACATCGCACCAATAAACGCCGTTATGAACTTGACCCTTGCAACTCCGCTGTTCTTTCCCTTTCTAAGCATTATCACCGTACCCACGACAAGCACCACGGGAAATATGTATGCAAATATTCCGAAGGTTCCGAACTGGATTGCCGCAAAAAATGTTCCCGCCTTACCTGCTAATCCAAAATTACTTATAAACAGGATAAGTGCAACTGCCAGTGCAATAAATAAAGCTGCTTCCGTGAATGCAGCGCTGTTCACCTTTTTCTTTTTTCTCTTTTTGGATGATGAACGCGATGCACTTGTCCTCGTTCCTTTCGATGCTGCCGGCTTTGAAGCCGCTGTCCTCTGCTGTGAGGCTGTTCTCCGAGACTGTGTTGTCCTCTTTTTTTCAGATGATGTATTCCCGGTTGAAGCCATTGTTGTTACCCCATTTCTCTAATTTAATATAAATGTCATATTCTGATTGCATAATATTTTATTATATGACTTTTCATCACTCAATATATTATCATGCGATCAGCTGTTATGTCCCGATAAGCCTGCCTGCTATGGCTGCATGACTATCATTGAAGCAAGCATAAAGCCGCCGAGCGCAAGGCAGTACACAGAAAGTATGCGAAAACGGCGTCTTTTAAGTATCTGATTAAGAATAACAAGCCCTATATAACCTGTTATTATGGCAAAAACCGATGCCGATATGTACCATCCTGTATTTCCAACGTCATTTACTCCAAATCTTGCGATGTCAATTATATCCAGTATCACAGCACCTATAAGCGAAGGCACGGCGCACAAAAATGAGAATCTCCATGTAAGCTTCCTGTCAAATCCCAACAACAGGCACGTGGTAATTACCATACCGCATCTTGATAATCCCGGAAGTACCGAAAGTCCCTGAACACCTCCTATCACTACAGCCTCAAAGAAGCCTGCATCCGATATCCTGACCTCGCCCTTCTTCACTCCGTCCGTGACAAAAAGCATAACGCCTGTCAATATCATAAATATTCCGGGAAAAAAAACCGTATCAGCCGCATAGACCGCAAAGCTTCTGCACCCCAGTCCGACTATACCTGTCGAAACGGTCGCCGCAAGTATCATAAGTGCAAGCTTGACATATATTCCGCTCTCAAGCCTTATTATTCTTGCAACATCCTTCCTGAAAGCAAATAATATCACAATTATTGTTGCGAGCTTCAGACACAGGTCAAAAATTATGCTGTCTCCCTCTCCAAATCCAAATACATTCTTTAACATCAACAAATGTCCTGAGCTGCTCACGGGAAGAAATCCCGTGAGTCCATCAATCATTCCACTGACTATAATCTTTAGCGCCTCCAACACAAGCCCTCCACATATTTACACAATTAATATGATTATAGCATTTTTTTACAATGAGGTCAAATCAAACTGAAAGCTCCTTAATCCTGCCAAGCGCCATGTCAAGTCCTCCGACTTCGTCTATAAGTCCCGCCTCAACAGCCTGTCTTCCCACAAGCATTGTCCCCAAATCCTTTGACAGCATGCTGGTGTTCATCATCATCTTTTCAAGGCTTCCCTTTTCTGCTCTGCTATGTTCCTCAATGAAGCTCACAATTCTATCCTGTATCATTTTAAAATAGTCATAAGTCTGCGGTGCCCCTATAACCGTGCCGCTCATCCTCACAGGATGAATGAGCATTGTCCCGGTAGGTACGATGAACGAATAGTCTGCGGCAACGGCTAACGGCACACCTATTGAATGGCTGTCCCCTATTACAAGCGATACCGTCGGCTTGCTTAGCGACGCAATCATCTCAGCAAGCGCAAGCCCCGCTGATACATCCCCGCCTATTGTATTTATTATTATAAGCGCGCCTTTAATCTTTTTGCTGTCCTCTATCCGTGCAAATATCGGGATAAGATGCTCATATTTTGTTGTCTTGCAATTGTTAGAGAGCACCTCATGTCCCTCTATTTCGCCTATAATTGTAATCAGTTTTATACTTTCATCGTCCTTCTCCGACAGGGATAGCTGTCCGAAGGACTCTATCTCATCGCGATCCTTTTCTGATTTATCTTTTTCCGCCATGGAAACCTCCTTTAAATTATATCTGGCTGACACCCAAATCCTGCCTCATCTAATATCCCCAAATAATACAGGAATATACCTGAGTTCTTCACTTTGAAGGCTTCTCCATATATATCTTCAAGAGCTGCAATGCCCCGGGCATCACACCGCCTAGAAGGAATAAACCCATCCTGAAGGTCTGCATGGTCAATGAGAAATACCATCTGCGAACGGCATTTTTCAAGCCCTGTTCTAAAAAATTTTTCTTACTATAATATTCCCACGTTCAGCGATAGTATAATTATATTCCCTTCTTCCTATTCTTATGAGGAAAATACATTATTCTGCCTTACCCCCAACTATACGTCTCAAATTCGGAAATCCTGCCCTGCTCTCTGTTTTGCTCAGGAGATACAGCTTGTCGAGCGTTTCCACGAAAGCGTTGCACTCCTCCTCCGGAAGCTTGTCAAGCAGCCACTCATAATACAGCCCTTCAAGATATGCCTTTGAGTTCTTAAGCTTCTCTGCTTTCCCGGTTGCATACAAATTGGCACTTCTCTTGTCATACGGATTTTCCTTACGCACCAGGTAGCCCTTGCTCTCAAGACTTGCCGTTCTCCTCGCTGCAGCTCCCTTGTCGAGCTTTAGCTGCTCCCGGATTGCCGTCTGCGTTATGCCGGGATTATGCCTTACCAGATGTATGAAATCGAACTCAGCCGTGCCTATTCCGTCCTCCTTCATCGTCTGAACGGTAAACTTACTGACCTCCCTTGCAATCTTCGTCATTTTTCTTTCTGATTTATCCATATTAACCTCCGCTCTCTACATCGGTGCTGGGACAGTGGTGTCAGACCCCGTGTCCCAACTCGTGGGACATGGGGTCTGACACCACTGTCCCAGCACCGCCGCCAAACAAAAAAGATGTAGTATCATCTTTTTTCGATGATACTACATCTTTTTTTCATTGTCAAACCATGTTCTAAGCGGGAGACTGGCTGTTACTCCAATGTCCCTTGAGCTTAGAAACCGGCACATCCTTGACATTTCCTACCAGACACACACTGCACTTATCCTTTCTAAGATATGTCCTTATGCACCTGTTGAACTGCTCCAATGTGACCGCGTTGTAGTGCTCCACAGCCTCGTCAAGCGATATCACGCTTCCCGTGGACAGGAAGGTCTTGGCATTATTCAGTACCGTATTGCTCGCCGCCTCGCTCCCCAGCACGAGTTCTATCTTTGTCTGCTTTTTAAGCCTGAACAGCTCGTCCCCATCGATGCCCTTCTCATTGAGCTCATCTATTATGTCAAAAATAAGCTCATACACCCTCTCTGTCTGCGCCGCACTCATGGACGCATATATATGAAAAAGACCCGCAAGGTCACACATGCTGTTATAGGAATATATGCTGTAGGTGAGACCGTTCTCCTCCCGTACCTTCTGGAAAAGTCTTGAATTCAGATTGCCGCCAAGCATGGAATTGATCATGTACATGGCATATCTGTCTTCGTCGGAGCTTCGCACATTGTCAAAGGCTATGTTCAGATGAACCTGCTCCATGTCCTTATATTTTGAAATAAAGCATCTGTTAAATTCCGGTCTGCCCGGAATAAGCTTCCTGCCCGAACCCGGCAAAGCGGCAAACAAAGGTTCAAGCACAGACATTATCTGCGCTTCATCGCATTTTCCAGCAACGGATATGAGAATATTGTCGGCTGTGTAGTTAGCCTCCTTAAAATCCACAAGTTGCTGCCTTGTGAGCTTCTTTACATTGCTCTTGCTGCCGGATATTATAAAACCCAGCGGATTATCCTTCCAGACCCGCTTCTGCAAAAGCTCGTGGCACATGTCCTCCGCCGAGTCATCGTAGGAGTCTATCTCGTCGATTATAACACCCTTCTCCTTGGAAAATTCCTTCGGGTCAAACACCGAGTTAAAGAGCATATCCGACATAACGGACAGTGCCCTCTCAAAATCCTCCGGGAGCACTTTTCCGTAAAATACGGTATTTTCCTTCGATGTGTATGCATTTATGCCACCACCCAGCTCCGTCATTATATCTGCGAGCTGACCGGCGCTGTATTTATCCGTCCCTTTAAAAAGCATGTGCTCTATCGCATGTGCAGCTCCGTTATTTAAGGATGTCTCATTCTGTGAACCGCTGCCGACATACACGCCAAAGGTTATGCTTCTCGCTCCCGGCAGATTTTCTATGATAACAGGAATATTATTCGTCAGTCTGTGTATTGCCGTCATTACTCTTGTCTTCCTCACCTTCAAGCTTTGTAATTCTTACCTTACGGATTACCCTGTTCTTCGCCTCTAAGACCTTGAAATGATAGCCCCCATAATCTACCTCACCGCTCTCATCATCCGCAGGAAGCCTATGCAGCTGTGCTATCATAAATCCATTAACTGTCTCATAATCCTCTGTATCGAATGTGATATCCAACAGATCCTCAAGGTCATCCAACAGCGTCAATCCGTCAACCTCGTATGAATCCTCAGAGGTTCTCTCAATCTGCTTCTCCTCCTCATCATACTCGTCCATGATATTTCCGACTATTTCCTCAATAATATCCTCCATGGTAATGATACCTGAGGTCTGCCCATATTCATCTACAACTATCGCAAACTGAATCTTATTCGCCTGCATCTCCTTAAAAAGAGCATCCACATTGCGTGTCTCAGGAACAAAATACGCGTCACGCATAAGCTTGTTGATGTCCTTTATCGCAGGTTCATTGCTCTTGTCATTCTCATAGGCAACAATCGCATCCCTCAGATGTATCATGCCGACAATATGGTCAATGTCCTCATCATACACAGGGTATCTTGAAAAATTATTGCTGAGCATTATCTTAAACGCCTCCTCAAGTGAGACGTTCTGATCTATACCGACAATGTTAGAACGGTGCACCATGACATCATGCGCTTCCTTATCCCCGAATTCAAAGATATTGTTAATCATCTTTGCTTCGCCTTCCTCAAGCACACCCTTCTCCTGTCCCTCATTAACCATCGTGATTATCTCTTCCTCAGTGACATTCTCAAGCTTCTCATGCGGATTGATACCAATAAGTCTCAGCACAAGATTAGAAAGCTTCGTCACCACAAAAGCTACCGGTGTGATAATATAGATAAACAATCCTGCCGGCTTGACCAGCCTATAGAGTGTTTTCTCAGGAAATTTCATCCCGACACGCTTAGGAACAAGTACCCCGACAACAAGCAGGAGAATAATGACAACAACCGCAACTGCAAATATTATCCACATGGACTGAACCTTTGCCGCCTTCTCTATAGCCCTTGAAATGGCTCTTAATATATATCCTCCGACAGCGACATTGCTTATAAAAACTGTTATATCAAGCGCATTTGACAGTACAGCAGGATTATCCGCAAGGCGCTCAAGCTTCTTTGCCTTCCTGTCATTCTCATCCTCACGCTTTTTTTCAATAAATGAATCATTTACATTCTGAAGTGCCGACGAAAACGCATACAGCACAGCATCAATTATAATAAAGGCGAGTAAAAGCAGCCCGCCCAAATAGGGGTGTATATCTCCCATAAACTAACCATCTTTCCTTTCTCTTAATAAACCGGCTATTTCCTCCATAGCCATACAATATCCCTCAAGTCCTTTTCCCGCAATCTGCTTCGAGCATTCGGGAAGTGTCACGGACACATGGCGGAAATCCTCTCTTGAATGTATATCCGATATATGTACCTCATACTTCGGGAAATCAAGCGGAGCAAGCGCATCGCGGATTGCATAGCTGTAATGAGTGTAAGCTCCCGGATTTATGACAAGTCCATCCAGCTCCCCTCTCTCATGTTCAAAGTACGCAGCCTGAAGCCTGTCTATTATAGCGCCTTCATGGTTGCTCTGCCAGGTTTCTATTTCAATCCCAAGCTCAGCCGCCTTATCGTTCAATAGTCTTATAAGATAGTCATAGTCCTGTGTTCCATATATCTTTCTGTCCCTTATCCCAAGAAAATTAAGATTCGGTCCGTTAATTACAAGTATTTTCATAGTGTTCTATCCTTTCAAACATTTTTTCAAATGAACCATCATCTGTGTCTATTATTATATCGGCTCGTTTCTCATATATATCGGCTCGTCTTTGCATAAGCTCAGTAATTTTCTGCTCAACATTGCCTCCTGCAAGAAGCGGTCTTGTCTTATCATGCGAAAGTCGTTTTACAAGTGTATCCACACGCGCCCTGAGGTACACAACCATCCCAAGCTCCCTTAAAAGCCTTCCGTTTTCTTCTCTAAGCGGCAGTCCGCCGCCGACAGATATCACTGTATCACTGAGTTTCTCCGATATCAACTCCCTTAAGCAGTCCGTCTCAAGATTCCTGAAATATTCCTCACCATGCTCCGCAAATATGTCATTTATCGAGCATTTTTGATGTTCGACAATAAAATCATCCGTATCGATGAACTTTCTTCTCCTGTTCTGTTCTATCCATTTTCCAAAGGTTGTCTTGCCGCAGCCCATAAAACCAATGAGAATTATATTCTTATTGTCTTTGTGTTTTTCTTCCATCAGCTTTTACTCCTGCCCCATCTCTTTTTTCATAAGTGTATAAAGTTCCCTGCAAAGCTCATCCGGAACCTTGACATCATTCCACAGCTCAAATGCCTCAACGCCCTGATACAACAGCATCTCAAGTCCATTGTAGGCTCTCGCCCCATGCTCCCTTGAAAGCTTCATAAAGCGTGTCTCAGATGGATTAAAAATTATATCAACCGCCGCCTCTATCATGTCATAGAACCTGCCATCCTCAACAGGTGTTCCATCCACATCCGGGTACAGTCCCTTGCTAGTTGTCTGGATGACAATGTATTTCTTACTGCCGCCACCATATCCTTCAAGCTCCTTGTAGCCATCAAGAGGCATTGCATACACGCGCTTTCCACCCACATAGGTATTCACGTCATCTGCAAGACTTACTGCCTTGTCGACACTCCTGTTTAAAAGATATACCCGGGATGCACCTGTGACGGCGCACATAAATGTAACTGCTCTTGAAGCTCCTCCTGCCCCGAGAATTATTACGTCACGTCCGGCTATATCAATGCCATCACATACAAGCTGTCTCTTTATGCCGTAATAGTCAGTATTATATCCCTTATATCCGCCATCAATGCGCACAAGCGTGTTGACCGCACCTATATTCTTCGCAAGCTCATCAATCTCAATTACAGCCTCCATGACCTCCTGCTTATGCGGTACAGTGACATTCATTCCCTTTATATTGAGTGCGTATGCTCCCTTTACCGCGGTGGCAACCTCACCCTTCTCGACCTTAAAGGTCATATATGCAAGATTGAATCCAAGTCTTTCTGCCAATGTGTTATGAATAAACGGAGAAATCGAATGGCCTACCGGATTTCCTATAAGACCACATACTGCCGTCTTAGCATCAATTTTTCCCATGCTTTTTCTTATACCTCCTGTAAAAAATAAGCACAACCCACTCTAATCTTCTTTTTAAAATAATCTGTATCTCTTCCTTCGGGTGAATCGGCTTTACAAGTATGCTGTGTATACCGGCTCTGTTAGCCCCCCATATATCCGTGAACAGCTGATCCCCGATAAAAAGAGTGTTATCCTTGGCTGCGCCACACAGCTCCACTCCCTTTAAATAGCCGTCCGGGGATGGTTTTCCTGCTTTATACAGATACCTTGAATCCACCTGTGCCGCGAACGAAGCCACCCGCGGCTCCTTATTATTTGAGATAAGACATGTCTCAAATCCAAGCTCATGCAGTCTCTTAAAAAAATCAATCACCTTCGGTGTTGCAGGTGCACCATGTTCTACCAATGTATTATCTATGTCAAACAGAACAGCCCTGTAACCATTCAAATAAAAATCCTCGAAATCTATCTCATATATGTTATCTGCAGCTTCTGAGGGATATAACCTTTTAAACATGATGCCTCCTATTTTAGCATTTTTTTAAGCTCGTCCATAAAAGTATTCACATCTTTAAACTCTCTGTACACAGAAGCAAAACGCACATAAGCAACCGCATCGACATCCTTTAGCTTGTCCATCACAAGCTCACCGATTGTGCTTGTCGGAACCTCCCGAAGCTCCAGATTAAATATCGCATTCTCCACTTCATCTACAATTCTTGTTATCTCCTCAACAGAGACAGGACGCTTATGGCAGGACTGTAAGATACCGTTCTGAAGCTTTTCCCTCGAATAAGGTTCCCTGTTGTCATCCTTCTTGATAACAGCCAGCGGCATAGTCTCGACCTTCTCATAGGTTGTAAATCTCCTGTCACACACATCACACTGCCTTCTTCTCCTTATGGAAAATGCGTCATCGGCAGGTCTTGAATCTATAACTCTTGTATTCTCCGCATTGCAGAACGGACACTTCATAATCTCGCCTCCTATAATTTTACTACTATTTTCTCAGGACACACATTTACCAGAATCACATCCGGTCCAACATTCACAATACATTCAAACGGTATAACATACTCACAATCCGCACCAAAAAAGCAGAAAAGCTTCGGCGGACCCGGTACTATAATCGCCTTGATACAACCTGAACACAGGTCAAACTCCACATCCTGCACATAGCCTAATATCTTACAGTCTGCAGAATTGATTACCTGTTTTTCCCTCAGATTACATATTCTCATCCTTATATCCCCGCACAGTATGCTCTGCTCTATTATATGTGGCTTTTCTGCAAATGTACCTACATAGAATTATAATTACGATTCCTGTAAGTCCACCTGCCGTATCTATAAGCACATCCTTGAAGCTGCAGCACCTGTCCGGCACAAAATACTGGTGAAGCTCATCCGTCCCCGCATACCCAAATACAATGACTGCCGGGAGAAAATACCGCAATTTTACTATTTTCCCAATTCTCAAGTCTCTGTCGAGAGAGTCTAAAAGTATCCCAAAATTATTGACAACCGCCGTATACAGCAGAACTCCAAGCACAAGATATTCCGTAAAATGTGCCAGCTTTCTCACGAGATACGATATACTCTCGGAGAATCCCACCCGCTCAGCCTCAGACATATCAAGCCTGAATGCCTTATCCACAGCACTTGCCATCATATATGAGACTTTGCCGCTCTGCATTGATGAAATATCGCCATTGTTTGACGAGAACCAGAATATAACCGCCATCCACAAAATAACAGGTATAAAATACAATAATCTTAATCTCTTTTTCTTCATTATGCATGCCCCCTCTTAGAGCACTCAGCAATTAACTAATTCTGTTTATCAGTCTCCGGCTCTGCGTCAGTGTATATGTAATTATACAGCTTCTTCATATAGTAGCTGAAATCTATTGCAACAACATCATCACCATCTATTGTCATGTACTTGAAGTCCTCGTCCGGGATGTGCCATGATACAACCTCATACTTTGAAATTTCCGGCAGCAATGTAATAAGCTCCATACACTCCTCCGTTGTGAGGTTCGTTGTTATCTGAGGTATAATGCTGTCAAGAAGCTTCACAATTGTACCCACATCCATCGTCTTAATCTTATCAAAAATATTCTGTACAACTCTCCTCTGTCTGTCGGTTCTTGTGAAATCTCCATTTCCGACATATCTGAAACGTGCATAGGCAAGTGCCTGCTTACCATTAAGATGCTGGTATGAGCCATCGGCATGATCTACATAATCGGAATTCTCCCGCTCAGGCGGCTCTACAAGCAGATTGCTGGCATGGATATACTGGTTGAACCAATATAGCTCATCCTCATATACCTGAACATCAAGTCCCCCTAAAATATCTATCGCATCGATGAATGAGAGGAAATCCACTGCAACATATTTATCAACCGAAACACCGTAATTATACTGAAGCGTCTCAAAAAGCAGCTCAATTCCGCCATACGCATAAGCCGCATTCAGCTTATGAAACTCATTCTTTATCGGCAGCTTCACATAAGTATCTCTTAGAAATGATGTGGCAACAATTCTCTTTGTCTCCTTATTGATTGACACAAGAATCATTGTATCGGAACGTCCAACATCCTCATCAGGACGTATATCGGAACCTACCAATAAAATATTGATAACATCGGACACAAGCTCTTCATCACTGTCTGTCGTACTGTCTGCACGGCTCTCCACATCATTCTTGTAGGATTCAACCTCACTCTTATCCGTGTCAGGTCCTGCCGGCTTAGAAGTAGGATTGAGTACGTCCTCAATAAATGAAGGTGTCTCATCAAGTATTGTAAAATTCTCATTGGTAGGCACATAATTTCTCTTATTGATATAGTGGAGCAGAATCAGATAGCAGCTTATACCGAATACTGCCACAGCCGCTGCAATGCATCCCACAACTATACCTATGATTTTTCCTACAGATTTTTTCTTTTTCATTTTCTGGTATCCTTCCGCTTTTTAAAATTACATAAAGCTTTGTATGTCAAAAGAGTGATTACAGATGCTGTAATCACTCTCTTTCAGCCTGTTATTCTGTTGCAAATATTATATCCTGAAGTTTCTGGTTGGTTGCCTCATAATCAGGAAGCAGGTTTCCGTTTACCGACTCATACATATTGTCAAACGGAACTCTGTACTGCTCAAGGTCATATCCTAAATATGTCACAGCATCCGCAACCATTCCAAGTATCTCACTTTCTGACATATTGGTATATACCTTAGGCAGGATAGAATTTGCAAGGTCATTCAACTGTGTAACGCTCATCTTCTTAGCCTTAACAATAATCTGCTCAATCACCGCTCTCTGTCTGCTGGTTCTGTTAAAGTCTGAACCTGCGGTCTGTCTTTCTCTTGAATATCCTACAGCCTGAACACCATTAAGGATAAGATCTCCACCACCGGTGAGTACATTGGCTGTCTCCCAATCCGATACTCCTCTGTCGAAATCCATATCACGGATATAGTTGTTAGCTGCCTCAGCCTCAGCATCGGTAAGAGTCATCGGAATACCACCGAGAATATCTATTATGTCAATAAGACTATAGAAATCTACAAGTATGTAATCATCAACCTTTATCTTGAAGTTACCTTCAATAATGTCAAGCAGGAATTCCGGTCCTGCGACAGCATTCGCTCTGTTAATCTTATCATAGCCATCCTTGAGTCTGCTGTTCTTAGCCTTCAGTGCATCGCTATACTGGATATATGCCGCTGTATCTCTCATAATTGATGTGAGATAAACCTTATGTGTCTTAGAGTTAAACGATACGAGAATAATCGCATCCGAATTGCCCGGATTGTACAGGATGTTCTCAAAATGTCTGTTGTCAACACCTATAAGAACAATATTCTTAACATAATCCTTCTCAAGTCCTTCTCCATCACCGAAATTCTCGGCGCCGGAGCTGTTAATCTCATCTGACATTGTAGTATCAGATATTACATTTCCATCATCATCAGTCTGAACCTCATTAGTGTTGCTTGTTATATTGCTCCAGTCATCAGGGTCAACCTTATTGATTTTTCCTATGTAGCTCTTTAATACAAGGTACACGCACAATACTATAATAAGAATAAGTGCAAGTATTGAACATGTTGCAATTATTGCAATATTTTTGCTGTTGGATTTTTTCTTTTTTTTGTTGTTTGCTGCCATTTTCCCTTATTTCCTCTCTTTTTTATCTTGAACCATCCTTCTTAAATACAACCAGAACGGTTTTAAGCAGTATCTTAATATCCAATGCTATTGACCAGTTGTCAATATACTCTAAGTCAAGCTTGACAACCTCCTCAAAGTCCTCAATGTTGCTCCTTCCGCTCACCTGCCATAACCCTGTTATGCCCGGCTTTATACTGAGTCTTCTCTTATGATATCCGGCATACTGCATGAACTCATCGACCGTAGGCGGTCTTGTTCCAACCAGACTCATATCTCCTTTCAGGACATTAAAAAACTGTGGAAGCTCATCTATACTTGTAGCTCGTATGAACTTACCTACTTTGGTAATACGCGGGTCATCTGTCATTTTAAACATAAGACCCTTCATTTCATTCTGCTCCATAAGGGCTTTCTTGCGCTCCTCAGCATCCTTATACATTGAGCGGAACTTATACATGTAAAAATATCTTCCGTTCTTTCCCACCCTCTTCTGCTTAAAGAAAAGCGGACCCGGAGATTCAATCAGTATAGCTGGTGCAACAAATACTGTAATAACCGCTGTAATCAGAAGACCGACTATTGCTCCGGCTATATCTATAGCTCTCTTTACGAGCATCTTATTCTCTTCAAATGTCTTTGCGCAGAACGAAATCACAGGGAATGAACCGTACATGGTAACCTGCTTGTCAAACCCTTCAAATTTCTCAAGAATATTGATATTGAGATATACTGTAATTCCCATCCTCTCAAATTCCATTATAAAATTCCTGAGAGAGTTTCCGGTCACATACGATACATTAATATATACCTCATCAACAATATTGACCTTCGCATATTCAAGGGCATCCTCATACGCTGCAACTACAGGAACACCTGCAATCTCCTTACCCTTTAAGTCATTATCAATAATTGCAATGCCCCTAATTCGCCTTGTAAATTTCTCATCACTGTTTTTAAGCTGCTTTATAATTCCTTCTGCCCTGTCTGTAGTTGTAACCAGATATACATGCGTAACATTTCTCTTCTTATTATACCACCATCTAAGATACGCCTTGTATACGCAGTGAACGGCATACATCAGTACAACATTCATACCCAGCGCTCCGAACAGCCCTCGTCTTGCCATAGTAGCAGTTTCCCTGCTTCCAAAGAGGAGAAGCAGTATAACCATCGCAAAAAGAAGATTCATCTTGATAACATACAGAAGCTCTTCAAAATATCCTCTTTTTTGAAAATCCTGATTCTGGTTAAAAAATATAAACACAATCGAATAAGCCAGAAAGATTGGTCCTAATAAATCTAAGATAACCTCATAGCTCATATATATCTGTTTATCAAAAAAATGCAAATTAAGGAAATCAATACTGAAAAAGCACATAAGTAAGCTTATTAAATCAAGCAAAAGCAATACCATATTGATTCCACTATGCTTATTACGATTCATATATTCTACGACCTGTCTATCTTTTAATTATACACTATTGTTCTATTCTACAACATTTTTCTCAATACTTCAATGACAAATTTCTCAAAAAGCGAAAAGCTCCCGCATAAATGCAGTATTAACATCATAAAACCATTTGCATTATTATACCTTTTCTGATAATAATACTTAGACTTAAGCACCGCTTTCCATATACGGATATTCTTCATCGAACGTCTTATGGAAACCGAATGGTTATGAAGGTATGTTACACCTGTCAAAAGACCGGTTTTATATCCTGCCATTTGTAATTTTTTTGCGAGAATAAGCTCTTCATAGTAGAGGAATATATTCTCATCAAGTCCATCTATCTGCTCAAACGCCTTCGCAGTTATTGCAAAAAAGGACCCCTGCACCACTTCAACATCCATCAAAGGCACGGTGTAATCCACCTTGTATGTTCTTTTTTCATACACAAGACGCCGTACCGTGAGGAAGCAATCGCCTAGATCATGTGCATACGAATACAGCTTCCTGTAAGGTGCCGGATCCACATTGCCATCAGGACGCATCATGACTCCTGTCAGCACACCATATCCGGGATTTGCCTTGAAGCATTGTATAATGCTTTCAATAAGACTTTCATCAAAAAGCACATCCGGGTTAGCTATGAAAATAACCTCTGCAGCATACTGGTCTATCAAATATCTCGCTCCAAAATTATTTCCGTAAGAATATCCTCCATTTTTCCCTGAGGATATAACTGACACCTTTTTATTATCCAAGTATTTTTCGCCAAGAAGCTTTAATGAGCCATCCGTTGAGCAGTTATCAACCACTGCGATATGCCCTATCAGACTGTAGCCAATGATGCTGTCCACAAGCTTTTGTGTTGACCCTGCATCATTATAATTAAGTATAACTATTCCCGTATTCATAGCATTTCCTATTCTGTCAGATAGCCAAGTGTCTCACTGGCGCATTTTTCCCACGAAAACTTATCGCGCTGCTTTTTGTCATTATATGCAATAGTCTCTTTTTCTGCATCAGACAATCCGGCACATTTTTTCAGAAGTGCTGCCATGTCATCAGCATCCTTAGGTTCTTTTACATACATGACCGCATCCTGTCCAACCTCAGGCAGCGATGAAACATTGGCAGTAATTATCGGAAGACCATAATTCATCGCCTCAAGGAGAGGTATTCCGAAGCCCTCATATAATGACGGATACACAAACGCCTCCGCACCTTCGAACAGACATTGCTTTTCCTTCTGCGAAATAAATCCGGTCATTATAATGTTATCTTTATATTCACTGCTTTCAATAAGTCTCAGAACGCTCTCATACTTCCAGCCCAAGCCGCCTGCAAGCACCATATAATACCGCTCTTCTGCCCCATTTTGAGCCTCCATAAATATGTCAAATGCCTTAATTATCGTCTCAACATTTTTTCTCGGCTCAATCGTGCTTACATACAGGAAGTATCTGCCGGCTATTTTAAATTTATCTTTAACTGCTTCTATCTCTTTGTCATCTGCCCGCTCCGGTCTGTCCGTCCCTGCCAGATAGGTACATGCTATTCTTGCAGATTCTATGCCGAAAATGTCAATGATGTCATACTTGGTAGCTTCTGAAATTGCAAGTATTCTGTCGGCTTTTTTACAAGAGCCCTTGACAAAAAATTTCTGTATAATTGTATTGTAGCGGCTTCCTATATTCTTAATGCGGAACTGTGCAAGGTCGCATATTGTAAGAACATATCGCACATTTTCATGTTTTCCCCACGGAAGTACATGCTGTGTTCCCCAGAACACATCTATCCCATACTGTTTTATCAGTGCTCTCCCCCGATATGACAGCCACAATGTTCCTACAGGAAAATTTTCCACCACCGTGTGCCAGTTATCCTTTAATTCAAAATCAACAATTATGTCTTTATTTGAAAATAGATAATACTCATTTTCCGAATCGTTATCATTCAGATATTTGACAATATTATACACATAGGTACCAATGCCGGCTCTCTGTTTTTTTAAAGGTCTTGCATCTATTCCGATTTTCATTTTCTGTTTTCCTCCATAAAAAGGCTCATTTTATATCCAAGAGCAAGCACCATCCATAGATTTATTGCTGTAGGCGGCAGCCACAATGCACCCTCCACAAACGCAATAATTATATATACTATAACACCATGTGTGATTCCTTTTAATATCCTGGATTCTTTTATATGCTTTCCTATATATTTAATCAGGATAAACATAATCGGTCCTAGAAATGCAATCAGACCTGCAATTCCTCCAAGCATCAATATACAGAAATATGCCATCTCATAGCTGCTTCCCCAATAAGCTGTAAGACCGTATGGACCTGTAAGTATCCATTCTGTCTTGACAATGAAATAATTGATAAGCTCATTCATAGACTGCGAACGCCCGGAGAGATCATTGATATTCTTAAAAGTGAATGAATCCTTAAAGCGTTCCATAATCTGCGGAAACATTCCGAGAAAAATAGCCGCAACCACAGGTATCATCGCAATTACAAGGCAGGCAAACTGTACCTTGCGGCCATCTGCCCACTTCCTATTGACTATAACAATACCCTTTATAAAAAGATAAATAAAAATTCCTACCCAGCATGTCTTAGACCCTGTTAATATACAGAAAAGTATAAAGACAAGCATATAAATATTGCGCCACGTCTTATTCTCTATGCTTTCATATATCATTGGGCAAAAGAGCAATATATTGACACCCAGCAGGTTTCCGTTCTGGTATGTTGATACAGTCTTAGAATATGTGACCCCCTCCTGAACACCATTATACTTCTCCGCATACCAGTTAGTACTCGAAATATAATCTGTGTAATTTACGGTAAGTCCCGGAATAGAGAATTTTTCTATCCCGAATGCAGCCTGCAAAAAGCCAAAAACGAACACTATTACTGTTCCCCATAAAAGCATACGGATTATAAAATCAATCTGCTTTTGTTCCGTTATAAAGTAATTCATCACTATAAAAGTAAAAGGATATATAACAAGTGGAACAAAAAAACCTACCCAGTCTGACAGGCCAACCCTGCCTCCCACCATGGTGAACATGAATCTTATGAGCCAGTATATACAGCCTAAAATGACATATTTCTCCGCTGTGGAAAATACAAAGCATCTCTTCCAGATAACGTAAAAAAACCACATCATGATTGTGAGCATCAAAAACACATTTCCCACGGTAAGAGGTATCCCGCCCAGCTTGATACCCGCCTTAGGAAATGTCACATTGATGAAAACCATTATAAAAAGAAGCACACAGCTCACCTTATAAAATATTGATTTTTCATATAATGTCCTTCCGGTTCTCTGCCGGAAGCTGTTCACATCTTTTAACATATTATCATTAACCCTTTATTTTTTCAAAAACAGCCTTGGTAGTCTCAACGATTTTTTCAGGCGTAAACATAGCCGCCCGCCTGTATCCCCTTTCAATCAGTTTTTCTGCCAGACTGCTGTTACCCAGCACCTTTTCCATTGCTTCCTTTATCTGGTTCACATCATAGGGATTGAACATATAAGCCGCATCACCAACAACCTCAGGAAGAGATGAATTATCGGAACATGCTACCGGTGTTCCACATGCCATCGCCTCAAGCGGAGGTATCCCAAAGCCTTCATACAACGATGGAAAAACGAACAAATCAGCAAGATTGTAAAAATCAACCAGCTCATTGTCCACAATTATCCCTGTCTTTACAACGCTGTCCTCAATGCCCAGCTTCTTAATTTCCGGCGTGAGGTCTTCACTGTCAAACGCCTTACCGACGAGGACAAGGCATGTATTCTCCCTGTCCTTCATCGCAGAATATGCTTCTAACAGCTTGGGAAGATTCTTGTGTGGCTTCAGATTTCCCACATACATAATAACCTTTTTATCCCTGGGAAGCTTGTATTTATCAATAAGATATTCAACATCCTCCCTCTGCCTGTGAATGAATCTGGCATCCACCGCATTATATACAACAGCTATCTTTTCTTCAGGTACCCTGTAGAAACGCAATATGTCCTTTTTGGAGTTTTCCGATACCGTGAACACCACCTCAGCCTTATGTACTGCATAGCCTATAAGAAACCTTGCATATAAATATGCCAGCTTATTAGGCAGAAACTGTGGGAGTACAAGATGTGTCAGATCATGAACCGTCACTGCAAGTCTTCCCCTGTAAAATACCGGGACATTGTAATGCGGAACATGCAGCAGACTGACACCGCTCTTTTTTAACTCCTTAAAAGGAAAATGAAGCTGTTCACCTGCGCCGTATATTTTTTCATCATAATTGATAACCTGTACACTCTCATCATATTTCAGAATGTCCTTATCATCACCGAGTGCAACAGCATATATTCCATGTCCCATAAGAGTCTTAATGTAAGTTCCTATGCCTGACATCTGAATCATGCGGGCATCAATCGCGATTTTCATATTATTTCTGTACTCCGTTTCTCTCATTATATTTTTCTTCGACAAACGCCTTTATTCTTGCCTTAAAAACTTCGTCATCGAACTTCTCGGCATGTTCCCTGAGCTTATGCTTGTCAAAGGTCATAGTCTCAAATCTCCTGAGTGCATCTATAAGCGAATCTGTTGTCTGCTCTTTAAAAAAGGTTCCCGTAACTCCTTCAACAACTGTCTCTAAAGCCCCACCCTTTCCGTAAGCTATAACAGGTCTTCCGCTCGCCATCGCCTCAAGCGGTGTTATTCCGAAGTCCTCCTCGCCCGGGAAAAGGAATGCCCTGCAGCCTGCATAGAGTTCCTTGACATGTGCGTCATCGACCCTTCCAAGCAGTTCAACTGTAGGTCCCGCCATAGCCTTAAGGCGCTTGTAGTCCGGTCCGTCGCCCACAACCTTAAGCTTAAGTCCAAGCTTATTGCACGCAGCTATTGCAATATCAACTCTCTTGTATTCCTGAAAACGAGATACAACAAGGAAATAATCCCCATCATTTTCCGATATCTGAAAAAGCCTGCAGCGCACCGGAGGCGGTATCACCACTGCCTCGCGTCTATAGTGCTTTCTGATACGCTTGGCAACATTTTCGGAATTGGCAATAAAATAGTCAACTCTGGCTGCACTTGCATAATCCCACACACGAATCCATGTGAGGAAATAATCCAACAGCTTTCTCACAAGCTTTCCTTTGCCGGACATCTTCCCGGCATACTCATACGAGAACTCCCATGCATATCTCATAGGCGAATGGCAATAGCAGATATGGATGGCATCAGGATGCGTGATAACTCCTTTTGCCACACTTGAACTGCTGCTAAGCACCATATCATATCCTGTGAGGTCAAATGACTCAATCGCAGTAGGCATAAAAGGAAACAGCTTTCTATGATTGGTACATTCCTTCTTCTTCTGGAGATGTGAAGTTATAATATTGGCACTCTTAAGCGGCTCCTCCATCTTACTATGATTACATATCAGAGTATATATGGGTGCCTCAGGATAAAGCTCGACAAAATCCGATAAAACTCTCTCCGCACCTCCCATTGTCGGAAGCCAGTCATGCACTAACGCAATCTTCATTATATTCCACCTCAGTAATAATTATTTGCAAAGTATATATCCTAAGATATTTCCATTCACAGTATTAACCCTTGCGAGGGCTGTCTTTATTGTATGAACCTCATCATATCCACCGTTCACCATAATGATGATTCCCTGTGCTGCTGCGATATCCCTTGATGTCTCTGCGCACACCTCTATACCATCAACACATGTAAACTTAACCTTATCTGTGGAAGCCGTCTCCGCAATCCGCTGCATAACATCTGCATTCTTCTGTCTGCCAACCGTTGTAAGCAGTACCTCATCGACTCCACTCTTCTCGCACATTGCACCTATAGATGCCGCAGTTATATTCTCTGAAAGCTTGACATTCTTCTTAAATTCTCCGAGAAATTCACCTTCACCTTCAAAAAACCGTTCAAGCTCCTCCCTTGTGCGGACCTTCCTGTCACATATTGCAATAACAAAAATGATAAACAATCCTATTACAAAGCCTACAGCTCCCTTTATAATCGTAGACATCTTAAAAATGTATGCAAACCGGAAATCGAACTTTTCAATCTGTCCTGTAACAATCCTATTGTACTCGGCATATTCGTCCAAAGTCGCCTTTATAGAAGCATCATCAGGCTGAATATAAGTATAGAATCCATTAACATATACTCTCAAGGTCACTGTCGGCTCCGAGGCAACAGCGCATGTAATATATGGATATAATTTTTCCATCTCGCCTGCAATATATGAAGCCGCTGCCGCTGCACCTGTACGAATTCTTTCAACTCCGCCGAGTCCTGTATATGACATACTCATTGTCTTATCATTTAGAAGTGATATAGTAAAAATATCATACTCATTATCAGTCGGTGTTCTCGGGCTGGTAACAAGCTCTGAATATCCTGCTTCTGTAAGTGCCGAATTGACAAAATCATAAAAGCCCTGGGATGTTGCTATAGAGCCGGCATAGCTCACAGCATTGGCATTGACAGTCTGATAAATTGAGAAATCCGGTGTTCCCTCAACTCCGATGCTCTCATAATACTTCTCAAGATTGATATTAAAGGAAATATCCACAAGTCCGCAGTGAATTCTGTCTGCTTCGTTCTCAGCTATGGTAACCGGTGTTCTCTGAATCTTGCTCTCGTCATTCTCCGCTTCACTTATCTTAAGCGAGCTGCTGTATGTTGCTGCTCCGTATAACAGCATTAAAGCCATAAGCACTGCTGCAATCCACCAGTACTTCTTAAAATTATCCCATAAGCGGTCAAAGCTGACAAATACCATATCTTCTTTTTTATTATTTTCCATACCAAATCTCCTTATTATTATCTTACTCTCAACACACAGCTGCCTTATTAGCTGTGTATCCAATTAATTATATCATAGTTTTAATTACTTTCCAACAAAAATCTTAATATATGGTGTTATTGAGCGTACACATGCCGTCGCAAATCCAAAATTTCTGTTAAGATAATGAAACCAGTCCTTAAAAGGAAGACCCTTAAAAGATTCTTTTAACTTGATTCTTTTAACAATTCCAAGGCTCCTGTCCTGCCAGCTTCCTTCTATAGGATTGTCATTGCACACTCCGACATACTCCGGCATAACATATATATCATTACCTCCGCGCGATATCCTGAAGCCTAAATCGAAATCCCCCATACTGTGCTTATAGTATGAGTCGACATTTTTTACACGCTTCATTATCTCCATCGGTATCAACGTACAATTTGCATTAAATGTCGTACACTTCACACTCGGGCTGTCAACACCTATCATGCTATAGCTTATGCCCTTCCCATACAATATTCCGCCATACGAAAACTTCCCTGATGTATCGCAGGTTGCCCCTACAATAACACTCCCGGCTCTATCCGGGCTTTTTGAATAATCAACCAGTCTGTCAATTATACCAGGAATGAAATCCACATCATCATTTACCAGCAGCATATAGTCATACATATCCGCATGTTTCATTCCGATTTCAATTCCGCGGTACATCCCGCCGTTCCAGAACAAGGTCGGCTCCGCATGGACAAGTTCAACATCCCTATATCCTGTTTTTTCAATTTCTTCACAGGTTCCATCAGTGCTGCCGGCATCTACCACTATATAATGATATTCATTATTGTTATTGCCTTCGTGCAGTTTTTCAAGACATCCGGTGGTCTTTTCTCTTCTGTTGTGGCAGGTCATTACAACAACTATTTTTGACATATCTTCCTCCCCTTAATCAGCTTAGCAAACGGAACCTCAACCGCATGATGCAATAACGCTGTCATAAGTGCGGTCACAGATAGTACAATTAAAAGGAATGGGAAGTATCCAAGGTAATGTACATGTTCACTGAAATACTCAGTCAGCTCTATAACCGGCATGTGCACCAGATATACGGTGAAGCTGTACCTTGCGAGAAACGAGAACATTCCTCCCACCCACTGTGTCCTGTCACTGTACGAAAAATCTTTCATGGAGAGCATGAAAGCCACCGTAAGAAGCGACCATATAATCCGGTTAAACGTATCCTCCCTCATTGCGAGGAAACAGGCAAGAGCGATGATAACCAGCCGCATATAATTCTTCTCCTTACCATCCTTTATGGCATACCATGCAACCGTTCCGAATGCAAAGGATATCAAGTTAAACGCTGCACAATCCCCGGCAGTTTCCGCTGCCCAAGGCACATTATTCCTATTAAGAAAATATGAATACACCGCCTTATACCCATATGCAAACAACACAACAGCAACAAGAAAAAAAAGAGAAGCCCTATAATTCTTCACATGCTTTCTTATAACGGGCGCCAGGATATAATACAGCATAAAACAGCTCATCGTCCAAAGACCCCAGAGGTCATTCCAGTAGTAATACTGTGATGATGGGACAATTCCGTTTAAGAACAGAAAGTATCTGAGCCAGCCGATTCCAAGCATTGAGTCGGCAGGCATCTGCCCAAGAATGACATCCCAGACAATTATGGCAAAAACAATAATCGCATAGTATGCCGGGATAATTCTTGAAACACGCTTTATAAAATATTCTTTTATATTCCTGCTGTTCTCAACAGACTGCATTATAAGATAACCGCTCATCACAAAGAAAACGCATACGCCGAAATTAAAATGCCTGAATATATTAAATACAAACTGGGGCTTGGGAAGATTTCTGAATCCGGCAAAATGTATCATGAAAACCATTGCCGCAGCCAGAACTCTCAGAATATCGAACACCGGTCTGTTTATTCCACTCCCTTTTGATGATAGGTTCTGTCTGTCAGCCATTGTCACTGCCTTCCTTTCCTTCTGTCTTTACTTCCCAGTAGCATGCATTCTCAACCTTATCGGCACCCGCCGGAATCTCACTCCTATCAGGGTACACCCAGTTTTCGTTATACATCAGATGTGTGTCCGACTCATCCCATCTTCTGCCCTTTATGCCGAAGAGTATCTGCAGCACTCCGCCAAGATGCACCGCCTGCTTTCCCATCTTCTTTATATGTGCCGCAAGCGGAAAACCATACGCACCGCAGCCTATCAGCGCCACATCAAAATCAATCCTATCGCACTCATCGCACATATACTGCAATGCGTCGAACCATGTGGCAAACCTCTCGTCCGTCGCACTTCCGCTTGTCTGGACAGCCTTCAATGTCTTAAGCTCAAAATCCGGCAGAAGCTGTGGATTCTTAAATAGCTCTCTTCTCTTTTCATACTGCTTTCTAATCGAATCCTCAAACGGATGAATCACAAGAACCTTTTTTCCTCTGAGTGCTTCGCTCCACGGCTCATCCATCATGTTCCACGGCTCAAGCCCCATAAGAACACCCACGTTCTTTATATCACTGCAATACTTTTTCACATAATACTCTTCATAGTTGACCAGCCAGCAGCCTAAGACGTCCACCTGTGAGCAGGAATCCTTCATAATATCGTTAAACCTGTACAACAGCTTCTCATCCTTCGGAAAGAAGCCTGCGCTCTTGTCAAGAAAGTCTATCGCGCGCTTCATCTTTTCCGCATCGTCAAATTCAGCGCTCTGCATTGCAAAGACCTCAAAGCCGCCGAATCTCCCCGCCATAAAAGGTCTTCCGCCCATTATCTCCGATTTTATAATGGTATTCATCTCGGAGGGCTCAACGATTTTCACACCTGCATACCTTTTTACAAACTTATGCTTAAATATATCGAAGTGCAGCTTATTGTACAGAACACCCTTCGCACCATAATACAGCCTGTCAAGCTGATTTGCCATACTCTCACCCTCTGTTCTTAATTATTCTTTTAAGCTTAAAAGCCCATAAAAAATAGACCGCGATAATATATTTATACTTTCCGGTGACATAGTCATTACCCAGTATGCACTTAAGCTGCGCCTTAAGCTGCGTTTTAAGCTCCGACATTATACGCTTGTAATCATCATATCGATAATATTCACACTGGAGATACCCTGCCAGCAAAGAATCATAATAATTCGCCATGATTCTCTGAGCCTCCTCCTCAAGCCCGATTGCTGAGTATATGTCAGCCATCTCCCTCCACATCGGGATAAGGCTCAGCTTCTTTACCGAACGTGCCTGTGCCATGGCACTGTCCGGGTTATCCTTCCTGTAAAAATACAGCTTCTCATCGATTACAACGGCGCTATCCGACTTTGAAAAATAATCCGCATTTACAAGCAGATCCTCACCATAGAAGATGTTCTTTCTCACCTTGTAGCTCTGTCTCATGCGTTCTGTGTCAAAAAGCTTTGCCCACAGCGCCCAGCCAAATGAAGCCTCCCTGTTGTCAAGCAGTGCCTTCATTATATCCGTTCCGTAATAACGGCTTATAGCCGGAATATTCTTCCCTGATTCATCCTGGGCAATAACGGCATCTGCTTTCTCACCATCCATAACCTTTACAAGACGCTCAACCGCATGAGGCTCTAACCTGTCATCGCTGTCCAAAAACATTACCCTGCTTCCGCAGGCTCTCTCAAGCCCCGCCGCACGCGCCGCTGACACTCCCTCATTCTTCTTTCTTATAAGAGTGCTCTTACTGTTTCTGTATTCATCGCAGAACCTGACTGTACCGGCATCCGTGCTGCCATCATCGACTATAATAAGCTCTATATCACTGTAGGTCTGTGCCTCAACTGAGGCTGTACACTCTCTGAGATATTCAATTGAGGTGTTATATACAGGGACAATTATACTGACCCTGCTATCAATTAAATGACTCATTACTCTTAGTCACCCTGCCTTCTTTGACCTCATATACTATATCACAATTCTTGATGGTTGAAAGTCTGTGAGCGATTATAATAAGTGTCATTTTTCCGTGAAGACTGTCTATGGCCTCCATGACAGCTCTCTCTGTCTCTGTATCAAGTGCCGATGTCGCCTCATCAAGGACAAGTATCTCCGGCTCTCTGTAGAGTGCCCTTGCGATGCCGATACGCTGTCTCTGTCCTCCCGAGAGTCTTACACCCATCTCACCTATCACGGTGTCAAGACCGTTATCCATCTCCCTGACAACATTCTCAAGCTGTGCCTCTCTTATAACGCGCCATACCTTCTCATCATCAATTTCACTCTCCGGAACACCGAACGCTATATTCCTTCTGAGCGATTCATCCATAAGGTAAATATTCTGCGGTATATATCCGACCTTCTTATGCCATGCATCCATGCAGTCTGCTATATTGCTTCCGTCCACCCTGACGCAGCCCTTCTGAGGTTTTAACACTCCAAGCATGATGTCAACCATTGTCGTCTTTCCGGCACCTGATGGTCCTATAAATGCAACCGAGGTATTCTTATCAATCTTGAATGAGGCATTGTTGATTACATTCTCAACACCCTCCTCATAGGAAAAAGAAAGATTCTCAACAGATATCTCCTTATCAAAGGTTATATCAGAAACTGTATTCTCCTCAGATTTACGCTTAGAAATAGCAAGCATTCTCTGTCTCTCAGTATACACCGACTCAACAAATGCCTTGCTGTATAAAAGTGTACTTATATATGCGCTTATCTTATTAACCGAAGGTAGAAGTCTCATGGCACCCATCGCGAATACTCCAAGTGTTGTCGCAAATGCAATGCTTATATCTCCGAGACTTGCCTTAATTATAACTATAATCATAAGGGAGCCTATGCAGGCTGCCTCCATGACAGGCTTCGGGATGGAATTTAACAGTGCATTATCTTTCTGATTTTTCGCAAGGTCATAATTGATGGAATCGAACTCATCGCCAAAGAACTTCTCCCTGTTGGCAATCTTTATCTCCTTGATTCCTCCAAATGACTGCTGCATACATTTTACAATGCCAGCATAAAGTCTTCTGTATTCCTCTCCCATGTGCTTGAGCCTGTTTTTGTAAAAACGCATAAAGAAAAATGTGAATGAACCGACAATCAGACCAATTCCAAGTGTGAGAAGTCCATCCTTCACAAAAAGATAGATTCCGATAGCAGTAATCGTGCACAGCTCAGATACAAGCTGAATCACATTGAGAACCGCAACATAGAACATGTTAGTATCGTTATAAACATTTCTTATCAAATCAGCGCTGTTGTTCTTTACATGGAAGAAATAATCCTGCTCAAGGTAACTGTTCATAACCTTGCAGGAGAGCTCCTTATGTCCGAAATAGATGAACTTGTACGTCATGTTATTCTGCATAATTATGTAGACGGTCTTTAACACATAAGCCGCAACTATAAACGCCGAACAGGAGATAACGACATTTCTATACCCTGATATGCCGAAGATATTGCACATGAATGCTATAAACGCATTGTCCATATAGCTGTCCGGAAGCATAATCGCCTCTATAAAATTGTTAAAGGCGTAGAGTGCAATAAGCTCCATCCCGGCACCACCTAAAATAATCAAAGACATGCCAAACAATTTCAGACGCTGCCCGGCATTGAACATGGAAAACATTTTTTTTAAAGCACTCATATCTAATCCTCATTTCATTTAAAATTCGATAACCTTCCACTCCGGCAGATAAATCTTAGGTGCATCAACCGTAAACGGTGCACAGACAACGCCTCCGCGTTCATCTAAAAGTGCCGACCACCTCGAAAATGTGCTGTCCGACAAAATATGTCTTCTGCAGGCTTTCATCGCAAACATTTCCTCTATGTCCGTAAACTCACCCAGCTTCCAGATAAGCTCCGCCTCAATTCCAAGCTCCTTTACATATTTCTCCGCAAGCTCATGGACATTGGAAAAAATAACAAATCTGACTTTCTCCTCCTTTTTTTCAAGTTCGCTGATGGCATTTTTATAATAACTTACCGGAAGAGGCGGAATATCTCCTCCTCTTATATGAAGAGAGCATGAATCGCCCGCCTCAAGCTCCTGTATAAGCTGCTGTGCCTTCAGTGAAAAAGGCTTCTTCGGCGTGAACTGTCTTAATATATCTTCCCTGCAGGTATTAAAATAATAGATATTCTGAAAATATCCTTTAAGGTACTTGTTCCTTATAAATTTCTTTCTGTATACATTCATGTCAAGCGGGTTGCTCTCTCCGCTTCTTTCCAATATCACATTATATTTTAAGTCTCTTCTGAGTCTTTTATATACCTTGTGAAAAAAGCTCTTATTGCTAAAGCTCTCTCTCTTTGTGTAATCGATGTTGAACTCATCAAGGCCGTAAGTTCTGAAGGTGGAATTATCGACCTCTGTTGTATCTAAAAGCAGAGTATCCCCATCATGCTTTGCAACAGAATATCCACACACATAATTGTACATCTGGTTTCCCAGTCCATCACCTATCTTAACAACTACCATACTGCTCCTCGTTTCTATCTCCCGCTTAATGCATCCTCTATCGCTTCAAGATATCCCACTGCAACATTCTCAAATCTGAACTTTTCCGTCGCCTCATAGCCTGCCGTGCCAAGCCTTTTTCTTGTCTGTTCGTCCGTAAATATCCTGTCTATCGCCCGCGTAAGCTGCGCGGTATTGTAAGGGTCGACTATATATCCGTTCACATCCTCCGTCACCGTCTCAGCGGCACCATCTGAATACTGTGATACGATAATCGGCAGACCTGCACACATCGCCTCGATAAGCACCAGCCCGAAGCAGTCCTCCCTTGTAGGAAGAACGAACGCTCCCGCGGTTTTATAGCATTCCCTCAGTGCCTGCCCCGCAAGGAAGCCCCTGAACTCTACCCTGTCTGATATGTCAAGCTGCCCTGCCAGCTTCATCAGATTATCCTTCTCCTTGCCATCTCCGACAATGACAAGTCTTAAGCCCTTATTATCGCATGCTGCAAACGCCTTAAGGAGCAGATCCACTCCCTTACGTTCAATAAGGCTTCCGACATACAGAAGCTTGTCCGGATAGCCCGCCCTGCCGGCTATATAGTACTTGTCCAAATCAACCGTGAGCATGCTTATATGGCAGCGCTTTTCATCCGCACCATATCGGAGCTGGTTTTCCATTGCCGCATGGCTGCTCCCTATAAAGGCATCCGCCCTTTTAAATATATATTTTCTTGAAAGCTTCTGAAGCCTTCCAATGTTCTTCTCTGAATTGATGGTTCCGTCCGTCCAGCTCACATACGGCACCTTATTCTTTCTGCACCAGTGCATCGCCTGAAGTATTGCCGGACTGTATTCCATCGCAACAACCACCTCCGGCTCAAGCTTGGAAAGAAGCTTTCCGACACCCACCGGAAAAGAAATAAAATGGTCATCGAATCTTTTTTTAATCCTTATAGTCCTTGACGGAACATAGTATGAATTCAGAATTCTGTCCTCATCCGCCTTCCACTGCCGTGCCATGCTGTCATTACAGTAATATATTATTGAAAAATCATATTTTTCATAATGTGTCTGCAAATGATAAAAGAAATCCACTCTGTACGGTGATGGAACATTAGTTATTATTGCAATACGCGTTTTCAACTCTCTTCTCCTTTACTGACCTTTTTCTCTCCTCGAGCATGCTATACACAGCATACACCGCAAGGAGCAGGAAAGGATTGACTATAGAGCTTATCAGGAAGTCCTCCATAAGTCCATATATGCACAATGTATTTATGATAATTACAACATTATAATCTTTTTTCTTATGAAAGTACCACGAGGCGGCAACAAGAAATACAATAAATATCATCACCGAGACAAAACCATACTTATAAAACGAACACCAATAGTTGCTGTCAAGGAAACCATTGTTAATCTGAACTCCGTCCCATCTTGCAGCTCCTCTGCTTATATCCTTTCCAAGAAGGGAAAAACCATAGTTCAGCCAGTACTGGTGCTGTATCTTAAGCCTTCCCGACACAAGCTGGTCAAGTGTGAACATGAACCTGTTGTTCACATCAAATACAGCCGATACTATGAATGTTCCTATAAAGCACCACAGGCTTGTCGGAACAACAGCAGCGCTTATAATCTGCTTAATCTTATTCCCCACATTCCCGAGCCTGTCAAATATCTTGAGGAATAAAAATACCACAAGTAAAAATACTCCCAGCATCATCCCCGTCATGCTCTTTGTCACACAGTACACCGCATAGAAGGCATACGCCGAAAGCAGGAAATACAGCACATTCAGCTTCTTATAATTCAGGTAGAATATAAGTGCGACATTCACAAAAACATTAACCATAAAATCGTTGGGATTCTGGAATCCGAACGAATAGGTCAGTCCATCATCGTACTGATCCTTGACAAAATTACCCACGATTCCCGCCGTGCTTGCGCTTATGAGCACAGTCATGCAGATAAGCCTTACAAAGAGCACTTTCTTCATCAGGTCGTATACATCTATGTTCTTAGCTCCAAGCAATGTAACAACCGTTATGGTGAACGTGATATATCCGGTCTTTAAGTATATGAATACAGCATAAAGAGCAATGGCAGCCATCACGACAATCTCTTTGACCGTATACTTTGTCAAAACCAGTTTAATTCCAAGACACAGCATGGAGAAAACCATAATTATCCTGTACTCTGTATTACCCGAATAGAACCCCAGCGACTTCGCAAATACAAGGCTCAGGAAAGAAAAATAATAAAAGACATCGCTGTTGCGGTATGCCCATCCCATTAACCTCTTAACATTATTCATGATGCTTCCCTTATCTTCTCTTTTTTATTTTTCGATACTGCTTCCACAACCTGTAATTTGCAATAAGGAACACCGTATTAGTGGAAAAATAACGCTTGTACAGTCTCTTAGGCTCCTGAACCAGTCTGTAGAGCCACTCAAGTGACAGCTTCTGCATTATCATAGGCGCTCTCTTTATATTTCCAGCAAAATAATCAAAGCCTGCACCGACACCGACCATGACAGCATTTATTCGTCCCTCGTGCTTCGCCATCCAGTTCTCCTGCTTAGGCGCACCAAGACCAATCCAGACTATATCCGGCTTTGCCGCATTTATCATGTCAACAATCTCCTCATCCTCCTCATGTGACAGGGTTCTGAAAGGCGGCGAATACATTCCGCATATCTGGATATCAGGATGTTCCTTTTCCAATATTCCGCGAAGCTTGTCCAGCGTTTCAGGCGTGCTGCCATAGAAGAACTGGCGCACTCCCTTTTCCTTGAATATCTCACCCATGAAATCCGGTCCTGTCACGCGGCTGGCATTCTTATAGCCTCTTAACCTGCACACAATACTTAGCGGACCTCCATCAGGAAATACCATCGCCGCACCATTCTGTACTCTTCTGTAATTGCGGTTCTCGTACGCAGTCACGGTTGTATGAACATTAGAAACACATATATACTTTCCACGCAGCTCCTCAATATTATCCAGCACACATTTTTTGATTGAATCCATATCCCCGACAGTGACATGAACCCCCAATACACTGCAATATTCCGGTTGTTTAAAACTCATGCTATCCACCTGTATTTTAACAATATTTTTGCAATATTCTACTTATTATACCATTTTCCTACTATAAGAGCAACACTTTATTCTCTGAAGGCTTCCCTCATTCTTTCAAGAGCCTTCTTTTCTATTCTGCTCACATAGCTTCTGCTTATTCCGTATTCTGCCGCAAGCTCCCGCTGTGTCCTCGGTCTGTTTCCGTAAAGACCATACCTGTATATGACAATCTGCTTTTCCCTGTCTGTCAGTCTGTCCCTGAATGCTTCCATCATCTTTACAATATCGGCATTATTCTGCAGGCGTTCCACGACATCCTCATCCTCGGAAAATGTAACATCCTGAAAGCATATTTTATTGCCCTCTTTGTCTGTCCCTAAAGGTTCATTTAATGAAATTTCTTTAGAACGCTTTTTTTCACTCCGAAACATCATCAACAATTCATTATCTATACATTTCGCAGCATACGTCACCAGTCTGCTCCCCTTTTTTTCATCGAAGCTGTCTATAGCCTTTATCAGTCCGATTGTCCCTATAGAAAGCATATCCTCCGTTTCGTACTCACTGCACGCATACTTTTTCACCATGTGTGCAACAAGCCTCAGATTTTTTTCGATAAGAATTTCTTTTGCCCCTTTATCTCCTTTATGAAATAGTTCAAGATAGCAGCGCTCCTGCGCCGCTGTCAGAGGTTTGTCAAATGCTTTCATCAGATATCTTCCCCATCGCCCAAGGGTTACTATCATTCTATGCCGAAGACAGGTGTGCTGTGCATGACCAACCGCAAATTTCATTTAAGTATCATAAACAACATTCGGGACTTTCACCCGTCAAGGCGCTCACACGGCACGCAGACCCAAAAAACCGGTATGTCGCAGCAACATACCGGTTATATTGTGCAGGACGATATCCTGTCTCGGACTATTCCTCCCTGCGTCTTAAAATATCATATTTATCAAGCTCTGTTCCAAGATCAATGTAGAGAAGCTCCTTAGGGTGTGGTGCACTCTCACGCTCATTCCCCTCAGTGTCCTTAATGCGGCAAACCTTAACAGCAAGGTTCCTTCCGTCCGGCTTCATAACCTCAATATCTTCACCGACACTGAACTTGTTTCTCTGCTCTATCGCATACATTCCCTCTGAATTCTTATCACCCACGATTCCAAGATAGGTGTACTCTCTCATATATACATTGGAATCATATATCTGCGTATTATGGTCAGGCTTTCCGAAGAAGAAGCCCGTTGTGTACTGTCTGTAGGTACACTTGGCAATCTCCTCCTTGTACACAGGAATCCTGCTTCTGTACAGCTCCTCCGACTCCGCATAGTCATCAAGAGCCATTCTGTAGGTTCTTGCTACAGTCGCAACATACAGAGCCGTCTTCATTCTTCCCTCAACCTTAAGACTGTCGATTCCGACCTCCACCAGCTCCGGGATATGCTCTATCATGCACAAATCCTTGGAATTGAAGATATATGTTCCTCTCTCATTCTCATAGACCGGCATGTACTCTCCGGGTCTTGTCTCCTCAACAACCGCATATTTCCAACGGCATGGATGCGTACACTCACCCTGATTTGCATCCCTTCCTGTCAAAAAGCTGCTCAACAGACATCTTCCCGAATAGGATATACACATTGCACCATGCACAAAGGTCTCTATCTCGAGATCATCCGGAATGTGGTCACGGATTTCTTTAATCTCGGCAAGCGATAATTCTCTTGCAGTCACCACTCTCTTAGCTCCAAGCTTGTGCCAGAAGTTATATGTTCCATAGTTGGTATTATTCGCCTGTGTACTTACATGAAGCTCCATTTCAGGAAGTACTTCCTGTGCTATGGTAAATATAGCGGGGTCGGAAATGATAAGTGCATCAGGATGAACCTTTTCTCCTAACTCCTTAAAATACTCCCTCGCCCCCTCCAGATCTCTGTTATGCGCAAGTATATTGGCTGTGACATAGACCTTTACACCATGCTCATGTGCAAAGCTTACACCCTCCGCCATCTCATCAATCGTAAAATTCTTAGCCTTTGCACGGAGTCCGAATGCCTCTCCTCCAATGTAAACCGCATCGGCACCATATATAACGGCAGTCCTAAGAACCTCAAGACTGCTCGCCGGTATCAACAATTCAGGTAATTTCATTATATTCCTCATTTCTGTTTTTTCACGCTGAATGTTATCCCATCACCAAGGGGTATAACACTTGTCACCAGTTCGTCACAATGCGTCACTGTGTAAAGATATTCTCTCATGCGCGAATGGATAGTCCTGTCACGCCTGCACACGGCAAAACGCGACTGCACAAGATCTCCCTCCTGCAGAACATTGTCCGTTATAAGTATTCCGCCTGGTGCTAACAGCCTCAATACATCCGGCAGGATAACGATGTACTGTGCCTTTGCCGCATCCATGAATATAAAATCATACAATCCGGTAAGTGTTTTTAATATCTCACCGGCATCCCCCTCTAAAAGAGTTATCACGCTCTCTTTTCCGGCTCTTTTTATATTCTCCTTAGCCTTGACAATGCGCTTGTCATAGTTTTCAATTGTGGTGATTTTTGCATCTGCGTCAATATTCTCGCTCATAAGGATGGAGGAATATCCTACAGCCGCACCTACTTCAAGAATATTCTTCGGATGTTTTTCAGCCAGAATAGTCTTGAGAAAGCATCCCATCTCCTTGCGGATAATCGGGACGCCATCCGACAAAGCCTCGTGTTCAATCTGCATGCAGATATCGCTGTCATTTCCGGCAAGAGAATGTATATACGATGTTATTCTGTCGTCTGTAATCACTTCGTCTCCTTCTCCGCCGCCTCAGCACGGCTCTGCTCGGTAATCGCCGCCATAATTTCAGTAGGCTTCATTCCCGTATTGAGTTCAAAGGTACCTCCCACGAAATACTTACTGTAATTAGACAATGCAGCCTGAATTCTGAAAAGCAGTGTTCCGTCAATAAGCTCTGCCTTGTCAAGTGCTTGTGCCACATCCTCAATTGACGGATTATCCGGTATAGTAACTGTTTTTGTCCTTGCCATCGAAGGATCGCTCATGGATGACTCATTAAAAACAGACACCCCGAACCTGAACGCAGCACCACCGGCATAATAGATGAGAATAACTACAAGTGCAAATATTATCATCTTATATGAAATTGTGATTACCGTTTTGACTACATTTCTAGTCTCCATATATACCTCACTTCAGAAAATCTATATCCAACTCTACATTATCCGATATTGTCCTTGTTATATCCTGAAGCATCCTGCAGACAGACAGCTCAGCCTTCAAAAACTGATTAACCAGAGCATTCTTCCTTATAGCGGAATTCTCCATCTGAAATCTCATTACTTCGTCAAACATATTATCGTTAACATCCATATTCTGAAGTTCAAAATTGCGCTTTCTGTAGTCCCCTACGCGCTCATACAATTCAGGCTGTTCCTTTATCTTTGCAAAGCATTCTAAATACTCTCTGTATTCTTCGCTTGCGAGTATTGCCTGCACCAGTTCCTCAGTCTTTATATCTATTGAACTATTGTCAACAGTTCTGTTTCTGCTGTCACCCAATTATGACACCTCCATGATGATAGGTAAAATCATAGGATTTCTCTTCATCTTCTTCCAAAGATAATCGCTGAGATCATCCCTGATTATGTTCTTTATCTTTCCCCAGTCACTTATATTGCGCTCAAGGCATCTGTCAACGGACTCACGGACAACACTCGTCGCATCCTCAAGCAATGTCTCTGATTCCCTGACATACACAAAACCTCTTGTCACTATATCAGGTCCGGCAAGAAGCTCATTGGTATATTTCTCAAGTGTAAGAACGACTATAATAATACCATTTTCGGCAAGATTCTGTCTGTCACGAAGCACAATATTTCCGACATCTCCGACACCGAGACCATCAACAAGAAGACTTCCCGCTGTGACTGTACCTGTCTTTCCGGCACTCTCTGCACCAAGCTCAAGTACATCTCCTGATGAGAGAATAAACACATTCTCCTTAGGGATTCCCAAGGATACAGCTAAATCCGCATGTGCCTTGAGGTGCCTGTACTCACCATGTACCGGTATTGAGTACTTAGGCTTTACTATTGAATACATGAGCTTAATTTCTTCCTGTGAAGCATGTCCTGATACATGAGTATCCTGAAAAATAACCTTTGCACCCTTCATCGATAGTTCATTTATAACTCTGGCAACAGATTTCTCATTTCCCGGGATAGGAGTGGCGCTCAGGATAATAACATCACCCGGCTTGATTGTAACCTTCTTGTGAATCGAAGCCGCCATTCTTGAGAGTGCAGCCATCGACTCTCCCTGGCTTCCGGTTGTGATAATCACTGTCTGGCTGTCCGTATAATTCTTAAGCTCATCAGTCTCAACAAGCATTCCCTCCGGAATATCCAGATATCCCAATTCGCTCGCCACATTGATTATATTCACCATGCTTCTGCCTTCGACCGCAACCTTGCGGTTATACTTAGCCGCAGAGTTGATAATCTGCTGTACTCTGTCAACATTGGAAGCAAATGTGGCTACAATGATTCTGCTGTTCTGGTTATCCGAAAATATATTGTCAAAGGTCTTTCCGACTGTCTTTTCGGACATTGTGTAGCCTGTACGCATAACATTGGTACTGTCGCAGAGCATTGCGAGAACGCCCTTCTTACCTATCTCACCGAATCTCTGCAAATCTATCGGCTCTCCGAACACAGGCGTGTAATCAACCTTGAAGTCTCCTGTGTGGATGATTATTCCAGCCGGAGTGTAGATTGCAAGTGCACATGCATCTGCAATACTATGATTGATTCGTATAAATTCAATTCTGAAATCTCCAAGCATAATATACTGTCCGTATTTAACGACCTTACGCTTGGTATTTCCCATAAGATTATGCTCCTTGAGCTTAGTCTCTATAATACCCATTGTAAGCTTGGTTGCATATATAGGCTTATTAACCTCTTTTAAAACATAAGGGAATGCACCGATATGATCCTCATGACCATGGGTTACGACAAATCCCTTTACCTTGTCTATATTATCCTTTAAAAATGTTACATCAGGAATTACAAGATCAATTCCTAACATATCGTCATCAGGAAAAGACAGACCGCAGTCCACAACAATGATACTGTCTCCATACATGAAGGCAGTCATGTTCATTCCAATCTGCTCCAATCCGCCGAGTGGAATTATCTTAACCTTTTCAGTTGTATCCGTTTTCAAAAAAACACCTCCAAAAAATCACGCTCTTCTTCTATTCTTCATCATCCAAAAGCTGCTCAAATATCTTGAAAACAGCATCAAGTTCTTCCTCATCATCCACGAACTCATATAATGCTTCCTCAGACTCCGGTGCAGCTGTATCCTTGAGGATAAATACTGCCTCGCTGTCATCGTCATCATTCTCACTATCATATATGGTAGTATCGTCTGTAGTAACCAAAATATAGTCTGCACCATTAACCCTTGTAGACTCAATTATCTCAAATTCTACCTCTTTTCCATCATCTGTCTGAAATACAAGCTTTTCTGTATCTGCCATTTTTAATTCTCCTGTTCCTGTTTTTTCTTAAATGCAAGACTGTCAAGATATCCTTGAAGGATAAACTGTGCCGCTAACATGTCAACGTATTCTTTTCTGTTCTCCCTGCGGACTCCCGCCTCCATCATAGTACGGTCAGCCGCAACAGTTGTGAGTCTCTCATCCCACATAACAACCTCAAGTCCAAGGCGGCGTTCAAGCTTCTCCTTAAACTCCATGGTACTCTCTACACGAATTCCTTCTGAATTATTCATATGCTTAGGAAGTCCAAGTACAATAATGGAAATATCATACTCCTCAACCAGCTCTTCTATGCGTGCCAACGTCTGGCGGAGCTTATTTTCTTCCTTTCTCCGGATAATCTCCACTCCCTGGGCAGTAAGCATAAGCGGGTCGCTAACAGCAACACCCACTGTCTTTGTTCCATAATCCAAACCCAATATTCTCATTTTTACAGTCCTTTAACTGAAATATAATTTTTGAGAAGCTCCTCAACAAGCTCATCACGTTCAACCTTCATAATAAGGCTTCTGGCATTATTATGGCTGGTAATGTATGTAGGATCGCCCGACATGATATACCCTACTATCTGATTGATAGGGTTATATCCTTTTTCGGTGAGTGCCTTGCATACAGTATTCAGAATATCAGAAACCTCTATATGCTGTTCATCCGCTACTCTAAAAAATTGTGTATTTGTCATGTCCGACATAATCTTCACGTCCTTTGCACTATACATTTTATCATAATATAATTTTTTCTAATTTGCAATAGCCACCTTGGATATTACACTATCTTTTCCAAAAATACCTGTTATTATTACCGGTATCTCAGCATTTATTTTTATATCCTGTTCCTGTGCGCAGTCAAGGGAAATATATACCTTGACATATCTTTTTGTGTGTCCTACTGCATATTTTATGCCGTCGCACTCAACATATTCCTCGACTAAGACTACCTCTGCGCTGCCGGCAAAGCTCTCCCTGTATGCTCTTGAAAGCTCCTCGTCAAGCTCTATAAGCGCATCGCTTCTTTCACTCTTTACACTGTCCGCAATCTGGTTTTCCATTCTATCTGCAATAGTGCCCTTCCTCCTTGAGTACTTGAACACATGCATCTCAAAGAAGTTGATTTCCTCAAGATATTTCCTTGTGATTGCAAACTCCTCATCCGTCTCACCCGGAAATCCCACTATGACATCCGTTGTGATGGCAGGCTTATCAAAATATCTTCTTATTTTCTCGACCCCTTCACGGAACTCCTCGGTGTCATATCTTCTGTTCATTCTCTTAAGTGTCTCATCACAGCCACTCTGGAGCGATAAGTGGAAATGCGGGCATATCTGCGGTATTGCAGAAAGTCTCTCAAGGAATGTGTCCGTTATGATTCTCGGTTCAAGCGAACCAAGTCTTATCCTGTCAATTCCATCAACGGCAGCTATCGCCTCAAGCACCTGCAGAAGTCTCTCCGCGTTCGGAACCGGCTGTGCATTGTACTCCGTATTGTCAAAATCAAGTCCGTAGGAGCTAAGATGTATTCCCGTCACAACAATCTCATGGCAGCCACTTTCCGCAAGCTTGCGCACCTCATCAATAATATCCTCAATTTTTCTGCTTCTGACTCTTCCTCTTGCAAACGGAATAATACAGTATGTGCAGAACTGATTACAACCATCCTGAATCTTAATATATGCCCTTGTATGCGCCAGGCTTGCATTGATTTCAAGATTTTCATATTCTCTGGTCTTATTTATATCAATAAACGAATTATCTATATTTCTTCCTTTGAAATATTCTTCAAGAACTTCGACAATCTGTCCCTTTCTGTTATTTCCTACAATTATATCTACCGCCTCATCCGCAAGAAGCTTTTCCCCGGCCTCCTGAACATAACAGCCTGCCGCCACAACAACCGCATTCGGATTGTCCTTCTTAGCCTTGTGAAGCATCTGCCTTGATTTGCGGTCGGCTATATTTGTCACTGTGCAGGTATTTATAATATACACATCCGCTGTCTCACTTCCAAACTCAACTATCTCATATCCCGCTGCTTCTAATAGCTGTCTCATGGCTTCTGTTTCGTAAGAATTTACTTTGCATCCAAGGTTATGTAATGTACATTTCATAAAATTAAGTACCTTCTTTCTGACATTTTGTATTGACTTTTTTTGTCCAAAAATGTATGATTGAGTTAATAAAAATTATCAGGAGGTTGTACCATGAAAACAGTTCAGATTTCACTTAATTCAATCGATAAGGTTAAGTCATTTGTTAACGATATCACTAAGTTTGATGTCGATTTCGACCTTGTTTCCGGCAGATATGTTATAGATGCCAAGTCTATTATGGGTATCTTTTCCCTTGACCTCAGCAAGCCTATCGACCTGAATATTCATGCAGAGGAGAATGTTGATACAATTCTTTCAGTTCTCGCTCCATATCTTGTGTAAGCATTTTTCATACAACTACATAAGATAAGTATTTTCTTTATAAAGGGGGTTCCGCACTGCGGAATCCCCTTTTTGAATTTACATTCATCAATAATCAATAATTTTTATTCAACCCATATTGTCTGTGTTGTCTCTATGGCTGTCTTGACAAGCTCATCTATCTTTTCTGAAAGCTTAAGCTCCGATTTTTCAATAACCTTTTTATTAGGCTTTGTTACAGGGTGCTTTGCGACAAATATCGTACAGCAGTCCTCATACGGAAGTATTGAAGTCTCGTACGTTCCGATTTTCTCAGAAATATCTATAATTTCCTGTTTGTCAAAGCCGATGAGCGGTCTGATAACAGGAAGTTCACATACTGCATTGGTGACAAGCAGGCTGTGCATTGTCTGGCTTGCCACCTGGCCTATGCTCTCTCCTGTCACAAGTCCAAGACAGTCAGACTCCTTTGCAAAATGCTCTGCAATCTTCATCATATAGCGTCTCATAATTATCGTGAGCTCGTCATGTGGGCACTTTTCATATATATATAACTGAATATCCGTAAAATTGACTACATGAAGATTTATCGGACCGGAATACTGTGTCACGATTCTCGCAAGGTCGATAACCTTCTCCTTAGCCCTCTCGCTTGTATATGGAGGTGCATGGAAGTATACAGCATCAATCTTGACACCTCTCTTTGCAACCATATAACCGGCAACCGGGCTGTCAATGCCTCCCGATAACAGAAGCATTGCCTTGCCGTTGGTTCCGACAGGCATTCCTCCCGGTCCCGGTATAAGCTCTGTATAAATATTTATCCTGCTTCTGATTTCGATATTTACATATATATCAGGATTGTGGACATCCACTGTCATTTCCGGCATTGCCTCAAGTATCTTCTCACCCATAGCCATATTGATTCCCATTGAGTCAAGCGGATAATTCTTTCTTGCACGTCTTGCGTTGACCTTGAACGTCATCTTCTTTCCCCTGTACATGGTTCTGAGGTAGTCAATGACATCCTCTGCGAGCTTGTCGAAGCCCTCATCCTTAACCTGGAGCATAGGGCATATCCAGAGAATACCGAATACCTTTCTAAGTGCATTTATGGCATCCTCATCATCGAACTCACTTGTTCCCTCTACATATATTCTTCCGTTCTCCTTCGTCACGTCAAAGGTTCCTTCAACCTTTTTGAGAGCGTGACGTATCTGATGGACAAGCATGTCCTCAAATATATATCTGTTCTTTCCCTTTGTACCGATTTCGCCGTACTTTATCAAAAACGCTTTGTACATATTTCCTCCTTCCGCGTGTGGTGTAATTACAATATTTTTTTACCATACGTTGTGTAGTTTTACTGGTACACTTCCGGACACGTTCTCACTCCTTCGAACACGTAGCGGCGCGTTCGAAAGGGTCCGGCAGCGTACCAGTAAAACTACACAACTGTTTAATGGCAGATCCTAAATAGTAATTATCCTGTTATTTTCTAGTGTCTTGTGTATCTTCGAAGCATTGGAACCAGCTCGTTAAGGGCATCAATGGTTGCATCAAGCTCCTCCCTGGTGTTCATGGTGCACAGGCTGAAGCGGATGGTTGAGTCTAAGAGGCTATTCTTTACTCCGATTGCCTTCAGTGTCCCTGAGAGTGCCGGCTTGTTGGATGAGCAGGCTGAACCCGATGACACGTATATTCCCTTATCCTCAAGTGCATGCAGAAGAACCTCACTTCTCACGTCCTCAAAGCTTATGCTTATGACATGCGGTGTACCTTCGTGTCCTCTTTTACCATTGAAGGTTGTTCCCGGAATTTCAAGCACCTTTTCCACAAAATATTCTTTAAGCTCATAGAGCTTTTCTATCTTTTCATCAAAGTTCTCATAACACAGCTTCGCAGCAAGAGCCATTCCTGCTATTCCCGGCACATTCTCTGTGCCTGAACGCATTCCCTTCTGCTGTCCGCCGCCGAATATTATTGGATTTATCTTTGTCTTATCCTTGATGTACAGAAACCCCACTCCCTTAGGTCCGTGAAGCTTATGCGAGCTCACCGACATAAGATCTATATTCTCCTTTTTAGGTATAATGCGGTACTTTCCAAATGCCTGAACCGCATCCGTGTGGAATATAATCTCAGGGTTATAAGCTTTTACAATCTGCGCTGCCTCAGCTATAGGCTCGACCGCACTCACCTCGTTGTTGGCATACATAATTGACACAAGTATCGTCTCCGGGCGCAGTGCCTCCCTCAGTGCTTCAAGCTTCACACAGCCTGTGGAATCAACCGGAAGGTATGTCACCTCGAAGCCGTTCTTTTCCAAAAACACTGTTGTCTCTAAGACAGCCGGGTGCTCAATCATCGTCGTGATTATATGGCTGCCACGCCTCTTGTTCGCCATGGCACAGCCTATCAGCGCCATGTTGTCCGACTCTGTTCCGCCTGATGTAAAAAGTATTTCCTTTTTATCACATTTTAGTATTGAAGCAAGAGTTTCCTTAGCCTGTGTTACATAGTGCTCCGCCTCAACGCCCTTGTTGTGCTTAGAGGACGGATTGCCATAGTCATCAAGCATTATCCTGCTCATAAGTTCCACGACCTGCGGGTAAACCGCTGTTGTCGCCGAATTATCCAAATATATTTCCGATTTCATACTTTATCCCGATTCTGCCGCCTTACCACGGCATATTTTTAAGCATTTTCTTAAACGCTAATTTTCCAATGCGTATGCAAGCATGGACAGGAACGAAAGACCTGCTGTCTCCGTTCTGAGTATACGTTTTCCGAGAGTGATTGTGTGCATGCCAAGCTTTCTTGCCGCCTCTATCTCATCGTCCTCAAAGCCGCCCTCAGGTCCGATGAATACCGCTACACGGTTTCCCGGTGTAATTGAACTGACAAGTCTTCTCGTCTCAGCCATTCCGTTCTCATTCTCATACGGAACAAAACAGATGTCGCACCCTGCTGCCTCCCTGACCGCAAGTGCATAGCTCATCACAGGTCTGACCTCCGGTATAAGTGAACGCTTGCTCTGCTTTGCCGCGCTCTCGCTTATCGCGTTCCATCTTGGAAGCTTAGCCGCAGCCTTCTTGTCATCAAGCTTTACAACAGAACGCTTCATCGCGACAGGCACAATCTGTGATACCCCAAGCTCTACCGCTTTCTGGATAATCAGCTCAAGCTTATCGCTCTTAGGGAGTCCCTGATACAGTATCACCTGACACGGAAGCTCAGTATCAGGCACATCCCTGTCAATAATATCAAACACAACATCATTGTCCGTATATTCGCTAAGCCCGCACATAAAGTTGCGCACTGCGTCACTTATCTGCGTGTTGCGCACGCTTATCATAACCTCGTCACCGTTTTTTAGGCGTATCACATTCCTGATATGATTGTAATCTGCCCCATCAACGTATATCCTGTTTTCATTTATCCGGCTCTCTTCAACAAAAAAATGATACATTTTCCTACCCCTGCATACTACAAGCATTGCCTGCAGTACAGCCACCAATAAGTAGTTTGAAAATTTTATTTTCAAACTTATCTCCTGACAGCCGTAATCGAAACCCAGTCTCCCTGATGTGAAACATCAACAATATCAAACTCAGGATTCTCCATAATTGTCTTTTTTACGGCCTCTTCCTTCATATCAATGATACCCGATGTGATAAATACACCACCATGCTTGATATGCTGTGCAATCTCCTTTGACAACGGCATAATGACATCTGCCAGAATATTCGCTGTGACAACATCATATTTCTCATAGCCAACCTCATCCTGAACAGCCTTATCATCTATTATGTTGCCCTGTATAACCTTGAAAATATCCGGTGAAAAACCGTTAGCCTCCATATTCTCAGCGCTCGCAGTTATGGCATTCTCATCAAGGTCGGTTCCTATAATGCTTCTCGCACCAAGCATCCTGGCTATGACAGCAAGAATACCGCTTCCTGTTCCGACATCAAGCATATCCGTCTCCGGCGTCACATACTTTTCAAGCTGCTTTATGACAAGCTGTGTTGTCTCATGCATTCCGGTTCCGAATGCAGTACCCGGGTCAATATTTACAACCATTCTTCCCTGCATGTCCTCAGGCACCGTCTCCCATGTCGGCTTAATCACAATATCCTTTACCATAAACGGCTTAAAGTACTCTTTCCAGTTGTTAACCCAGTCCTTGTCCTCCGTCTCAGACTCCTCTATTGTGCATGCTCCCACATCGACAAAGTCCTTCAGCTCCTCAAGACCATTTCTTACATTGCCAAGCAGTTCATCCGTGACATCATCCTCATCAATATAAAAGCTCACATAGCCTATTCCTTCATCAGGAGGAAGCTCCGGAAGAATATCTATGAACATAGCCTTCGTGTCCTTATCGGAAAGCTGTACATTGTCCTCAACCTGAACACCATCTATTCCAAGCTCGATAAGCATACCGCTGACTAAGTCCTCAGCGGCAGTTGTCGTAGTTATTCTGAATTTTTTCCATTTCATAATCAGTTCTCCAATTCAGCCAAATCCAGGTAATACCCACTGGGTATTACCTAAACTTTAATTATAAATCACAATTATCCTATAAGGAACGCCTTGTATCCAAGCATTGTCTCGTATACATCCGCCTTACTTACAATCTCCCATGGTGCATGCATTGAGAGGACAGGGATACCTGAATCAACAACCTCCATGCCGTACTGTGCAAGGATATATGCGATTGTTCCGCCACCGCCTACATCAACCTTGCCAAGCTCAGCTGACTGGTAATTTACCTCATGCTTCTCAAGTGTGCTTCTAAGCTCTCCTAAGAACTCTGCATTACAGTCATTGCTTCCTGACTTTCCTCTTGAACCTGTAAACTTGTTAAATACCATACCTCTTCCAAGGAATGCCGCATTCTTCTTCTCAAAGGCTGCTGCATAGAGAGGGTCAAATGCTGCACTTACATCGGATGAGAGCATCTTAGAGTTAGTGAGTGCCCTTCTGAGCTTAATCTCAGAATAATCTCCAAGACAATTGAGTACTTCTGCAACCATATTCTCAAAGAACTTCGAGTGCATGCCTGTTGCGCCGACGCTTCCTATCTCCTCCTTGTCAACCAGAAGGCATACGCTTGTCTTATCCACATCCTTTACATCAAGCATGGCAATGAGTGATGTGTATGCACATACTCTGTCATCATGGCCGTAGCCCATAATCATGCTTCTGTCCATGCCATAGTCTCTTGCCGGGCCTGCCGGAACTATCTCAAGCTCTGCACTGAAGAAATCCTCCTCCTCAATGCCATACTTCTCCTTGAAAATACGAAGCATTGCTGCTTTAACGCTCTCCTTTGCCTCCTTATCATCCTTCTTGTCATCTTCCTTCTCAGGTATGCTTCCAATAAGAACATCAAGATTCTCCCCTTCTACAACCTTAGCACCCTTCTTCTCCATCTGCTCAGCTGCAAGGTGAATAAGAAGATCTGTCACTCCAAGTACAGGATCATTTATATCCTCTCCGATAACCACATTGACTGTCCTGCCATCCTTGAGAGCAACAACACCATGCATTGCAAGCGGAAGCGCAACCCACTGATACTTCTTAATTCCGCCATAATAATGCGTATCAAGAAGAGCCATATCCGAATCCTCATATAACGGATTCTGCTTTACATCTATTCTCGGGGAATCAATATGTGCTCCGAGAATCTTCATACCATTCTCAAGAGGCTCCTTGCCGATATTGAAGAGAGCAAGTGTCTTTCCCATGTGGCATGCATATACCTTATCACCTGTCTTTAACTTACCGTTCTCGGCAATAACCTTTTTTAAATCTCTGTAGCCTGCGTTTTCGGCAATCTTAATTGCCTCTGCTGCGCACTCTCTTTCAGTCTTGCAATCCGAAATGTACTTCTTGTAGTCCTCACAAAATTTAAAAATCATTTCCTTTTTGGCTGCATCTGAAACAGTCCATACATTCTTTCTTTCCATTTTTACATGTACTCCTTTTATTATAAAATATAAAATAATATATTGATGTTGGGGTCAAAACATGTGCTATAAACTTAGCATGTATAACGTATTATATTTATGCATATCACGACTTTTGGAAGAAGCTTAGATGTTCTTAGAACTCTGTTCACACACTAGCCAGAACCGGCACGGATGCCGGTTCAGAAGCAATGCATACAAGGATGTATGCCTGCTTCGGTGGCGGACGTATAGAAAGCCTATATCAGAGTTCTTAGAACATCTTGCTTCGTACAACGGAGCTGATATGCATAAATATAATACGTTATATACTCGTAAATTAAGTTGGCATGTTTTGACCCCAACATCATAATATATTTGATACTCTGATACAGTTGTTTCTATTAATAAAAATGTCTTTACCGCAACCTTATTGCAGCTATCAGATTCCAAGATTGATTACATCATCCTCTGTTCCTGAAGCTGCTTCGCCATCGCCTGAGGCTTCCTGTTTCTGTGCTCCCTCAGTCTCGCTCTCTGCTTCTTTTCTGAAATCCTCGACCTTATCCGGACTGATAACAGGAAGTTCATCCACATTTCTGACGCCGAAGCTTCTAAGGAAGCTTTCCGTGGTTCCGAACAAAATAGGTCTTCCGGGAGCATCTAATCTTCCGACCTCATCCACAAGGCCATACTCCACAAGCTTATTGACCGCATGATCACAGCTTACGCCTCGTATACCCTCTATCTCCTGCTTCGTGATAGGCTGCTTATATGCTATGATTGACAGTGTTTCCAAAAGGACATCCGTAAGTACCTGTTTCTTAGGCTGTGCGGCAACCTTGATAAGATATTCATATGTCTCCGGCTTCGTGCACAGCTGGAAGCTGTCACCTAATTCTATGATTTTAATTCCTCTGTCTTCCGCCTCATATCTATCCATCAGATTATGTATCAATTTTACCGTTGTAGACACATCCTGTTCAATAGCGGCTGCCAGCTTCGCTGTCTCCACCGATTCTCCCATGGTAAAAAGCACCGCTTCAATAACTGCATACATCTTCTCTATACTCATGACTGTGCGTTATCCTCCCCGGCAAACATAGTTTCATCAAACTCCGTACTCTTGACCGTTATAACAATATCGTCTTCACGGCTTTCCTGCTCTACAGTGATATTTCCCATCTTTATAAGCTCAAGCACAGCTAGAAAGGTCACGATCACCTGAACCTTGCTTGAAGCCGACGAAAGAAGTTCCCTGAATGAGAAATGCTCATGCTCCATGATAAAATCACGGACATACGACATCTTCTCGTCAAGACTTACCTCCTCCTTCTCAATCCTGCCGAACTTACTCCTTATCGGGTCAAGCTTATTCTCCTGACGTTTCATTATATCATCGAATATTACCCTCAGCTTAGCAAGATTCATATCCCCCACAAGCTCTTCAAGGTTGACCGGCTGTCTGTAAGCTGCCACCTCATCAGGAATGGTAGGCTTTTTAAACAATGACTTATCAGCATCCATATACATATCCTTGAGCTCATAAGACATATACTTATACATCTTATATTCCAGCAATTTTTCAACCAGTTCCGCCCTAGGGTCTTCCTCCTCGCCATCCTCATTGACTTCCTTCGGAAGAAGCATCTTAGACTTGATATCAAGCAGTGTAGCTGCCATAACAAGAAATTCACTGACAACATTCAGGTCTTTCTTTTCCATTCTGTTGACATACTCCATATACTGCTCTGTGATAAGCACTATAGGTATATCATAAATATTAACTTTATTTTTGTCGATAAGGTGCAGCAAAAGGTCAAGCGGACCTTCAAACACCTCAAGCTTCACTGGAATTGCCATCTGTTCTCTACCTCTTGCAAAACACTCCGGGCAGCATATATGCCATGCCTATATTGACACAGCAACCCATAGTCAAACGGATATTCGCAATCCGCTTCGCTGCTTGCTCATAACTGAATAACTGCTGTGCAGTTTATCAGAAGGAGCTTGCACTCCTCCTGATACAAGCAAGTTCCCACCAACTGCTTATTGTTTTTCGCAATTGAAGCAGGGAACTTACTTGATTCAGTTAAATAATCATACCGCAAAAACCTAACTATGACAAGTGGCAAATTAAAATCTTAAAAGCTATCACTTCATCTGCGATGAAGCACAGCCGTCACAAGCTCCGGCGGATTATTTATACGGACATTGATTGTATGTGTTCCAAGCCCCCTGCCAAGCAGCATAGTACTATTTTTTTCATGGTACTCTCCACCATCATAGTGCGGGAACAGAGTATAATCTGGATTGAGAACTCCGCCTGCAAAGGGCAGTCTTACTATCCCTCCGTGGACATGTCCCGAAAATACAAGGTCTGCTCCCCATGCAGCATATTGCTTAAAAAACATCGGATTATGCGCTATCAGTATGCCATAGCCATCAAGAGGCATTCCTATAAGCCCTGATATATAATCCTCCTTCATTGATGGTCTGTTCCTTATAAGAAAGAACTCCTTGCCTATCTCAAGCCCATATATGTGTATAAGCTCTCCGTTTTTCTTATAATTCACATGTCCGTTATTCAAAATCTTAACACCCGCTTTTTTGAGTGCCAGCATGAGCTTATTGTATCTGTCACCATACTTTTCGGTATATACCTTGACCTTCGTCTCATGGTTTCCATTTGCAAAAAATACAGGATATCTGTCTGCCAATCTCTTTAAAAGTCCGACAACCTCATCCGAGCCATCAGAATGTTTTCGTGTGAGCAGATCTCCCGCCACTATTACAAGCTCCGGCTCCTGCTCAACAATCATCCCATAGAGCTTCTCAAGCGAAATTCCATACACATTATCGTGAAGGTCACTTAACATTGCTATCTTCATTCCATCAAAGCTGCACGGCAGTTTTTCGGAATAAACATCATAGATTGAGTTTACTATTTTTTTCATTCAATATCCACTTTCCTGTTTTCAATATTCATGATGTTAGGGTCAAAACATGTGCTGTAAACTTAGCGTGTATAACGTATTATATTTATGCATATCACGACTTTTGGGAGAAGCTTAGATGTTCTTAGAACATCTTGCTTCGGACAACGGAGCTGATATGCATAAATATAATACGTTATACACTCGTACATTAAATCATCATGTTTTGACCTCAACATCATATTCATATTAAACACACTTTTTGATTGTCATTTTGTCCTAATTCGCATATACTGTATTTATAATGTCTTTTGGAAAAGGAACAAATCTTATGATGAAACTCGTTTTAATGATAGCAGAAATTGTGGCAAAAGTGAAGAAGGACAAGATAAATATGTACTCTGCGCAGTCATCATTTTTTATCATTGTGAGCTTTTTCCCTTTTATAATGCTGCTTTTGTGTATACTCAACTACACCAACATTACGGAAAGCTACCTGCTGACATTCGTGTATGAGCTTTTGCCTGCAAAGACTCAGCCGCTTATCATTTCAATAATCAACGAAATATACCACAGCTCTTCTTTTACACTTCTGTCCGTGACAGCAGTGTCGGCAATATGGGCTGCCGGAAAAGGATTCGTGTCAATCATACAGGGATTAAATGACGTGTACGATACAGGCGGTGAATCCCGCAACTATTTTATCCTCCGTATACATGCCATGCTGTATACAATTGCCCTTATTGTTGTCATTATTTTTTCACTGGTTCTTATCGTATTCGGAAACCGCATTTTAGAACTGATAGAGCTGCATTGGCCGCTGGTCGGCTCCGCTATCCAGTTTGTACTCAGGTTCAAATTTATCATTTTTATCGGTGTGCTTACATTATTTTCCCTGGTACTCTACATTGTAGTGCCTAACCGCAAATCAAGAATCAAATACGAATTACCGGGTGCCATTTTCACCGCACTGGGCTGGACCATCTTTTCGTATGTCTTTTCCATATATGTAGATATGTCTACCGGATTTGCAATTACATACGGAAGCCTTGCAACGCTTGTATTTATAATGCTGTGGCTGTACGCATGCATGAATGTGCTCTTCATAGGTGCGGAGATAAACGCACATTTTCAAGGAATCCGGTGATTGATTGTCAACCCGGACTGCGATAACATCGGGCGAATATGCAATTTTACATATAAAGCTGCACATCCGCCCGGTTAGAGCATACGCTGCCGCAATGCCTGATTATCAATATATATTCACAATATCTATATTGTTATAGAAAAACTCCAGTATATCATCATATCTCATTCCCCTTTTTACCATAGTTGATACCGCATTCTGGCTCATTCCTATGCCATGTCCGTAGCCGCCCCCTGTTATACGATACCCGGCAATATTCCCATCATCATAAAGCTCCTCGATATATATATATGAGCTTGGAAGAAAATCAAAGCTCGTTTCTGTCTGAGTATGTGTCATAATTTTATTTTCTCCGGGTCCTAACACATATCTTATATTCAATTCGCCACGCACCATCGCATCTCCGTCCGTTCCGTGAATTATAATACTGCGCACCGCTCCCGAAGATGTTCTCTGCACTATTTCGATTGATATAAGTCTGCCGATATAAGGATTTTCAGATGATATATATTCACCTTCCGTATTTTTCATAAGTATATTTCCGGGTTCCGATAAATACCTCACCTTCAGGTACTCATTGATTCTGCCCTCAAGGTACTCACTGTCGAGTTCGACATTCCATCTATAAAACGGAAATTCGTAGTCATAATCTTCTGCATTTTCGGAACATATAAAGCTTTTAAAGCTCTCCTCATCCGACAAATCAATACTCTCCCCGGATGGGTTTACAGTTTTTTCCTTATATATTCCTCCTTTTTCCCCTCCCCACAATGATAGATCAGACATATAGCCACAGGATGTCGAGTAATAATATGCCGCAACAACACCCTCATCACTTCTCATAACCTGACCGTAGGTTTCTTTCACCGCCTGTGTCGAATCAGGCTGCTCCTTGATATTGTTGTATACCTGATACCCCACACTGTCATCCACATGTGCTCCATACGCCCTGTATGAGTTATTCATTATATGCCTGTAGGCATAGCTTCTCGCACACACCGCCTGAACCTTAAGTGCCTCCACGCCGAATCCGACAGGCATCTCGCTCGGCACGACATGATAAAGATACTCTTCAAGCGGAAGTTCATTCACAATAACCAATCCACCGTCCTCCGCAGCCATCTCCAAGGTTCCGCTGTAATACGGATTTCCATACGAGCGTTCAACGCTCAGAACCGTTATAGTCGTATTAAGTCCGAGCGGTGCCACCTTCAACCTTCCATCAGACATATATTCGCTGTCCGGGTAAATATCTACCAGCTCTCCTCCGGCAATCTTTATAAGCTCATCGCCTTTTTGTATGGTAAATCCATTCTCGGATGTGAGTGTTACCCTGTCATGGAAAATCGAGCCAAAGCCCGTGTTCATTATAAGTACTCTTATATTTTCTGCGTGAAGCTCCTTCTTTAACACCGCGGCACATATTCTGCCATCAGCCACAACGAAATCCGCAAGGTCATATCCAACCAATATATCATTTATGCTCTTTTCTTCAAGCATTCCATAATTTTTGTAGACACGGAAATCATCAGCTATCTCAACCTTACCGTAACCATCAAGCTCTACCGCTGTATTGCTTACCCTGAGCACCTTCCCGCTTATCGTATCGTTTTTAATCGTAAGCTGCCTGACTCTTCCTGATTCCATCCCGATATCCGCTATGGTATTCTGAAAGCTTTTATCAAGTCCTGATACATCATACTCCCTGTATACGCCGGAAATATACGCTTCTATCTTTCTTCCCTGCGCACTGCACAGCCACACGTTATGATAAGTAACCGACTCGTCCACAACAGCAAGCACGTAAACAATATTACTGCCTCTCGCATATACGCATATTCTTTTATCTGAATACGCATCCATATTCAACCCTTCAAAATTATAACACCCCTCCTCTGCAACGCAGCTCCACAGACCATACTGTCTAATCTGTGCCGAGGTCATACAAGCCGGCGTACCGACAATTGTAAGCTCACGTCTTACAACTCCTCCCGCATTGCCATTAACCAGTACCATATAATCATATAGCTTTTCAAATGCCGCCTTCTTTATTCTCTTAGAAGCCTTATTCTTTTTCACATCAACCCCTGTATGCTCAACTATATCAGCTATGTCCCAGTTTTTCTGTAAAAGATATTCCCTGAGTTCGCCATAAGTCAATGCAGCATACGCATATTCCGGCTGTATGTAATCCTCATTATCCCATGTTATTGCTGCTGTCTTTTCCAGTTCTTCCATATATTTAACATACCATCGGGAATGGTCATCATCCTGTGATGGTTCCATATCCGTATCTGACAGCACCAACATTCTTGCCGCCAATGCCCTGCTTATATAATTATCCGATTCCTTTAATTGAGCCCTCAAGGCGGCTATAAAACACCATACCACAGCTATAGCAATCAATAATAAAGCTATGACCTTCAGAGGATTATGTGTCCGGACACGCTCAACATAATTTCTCTTATATCTGTGTTTTCTTCTAACCTTATTCTCCACTACAAGCTCCCCCTGTCACTTCTTTTCTTATGCAGGCATGACCAATTCTGCATGCTCTATTGTATTACCATAAACACAAAAGTAGACCCCTTTCGGAGTCTACTTTATTTGAAAATTAACAGATTCTTATTCATATCCCAAAATGCCGTTTCCTACAGTTTTGACGCCCTAGCTCAAGCTAGGTGGGCGACCTCACATAAGCTTCAGCCATCCACTGCAAAGGAGGCTCGACATCCACTTATAAATGTTGGAATCCCATGAACGTAAATGTAGGTTCAAAAAAGTAAGATTGTCGTACACCCCAGGACTAAATCCATTAATCATCTGTTACTATTATATCTTGAACTGAATAAAGTATACCACAGTACACCATATTTATCAAGGTTTTATTTTAAATACAGTATATAATAAGTAAGCGAACATGCTTTTCCAACAGAGAGCGTATATGGACCCTCGAAAATATAGTATTCCCGCAGAGCCTTTCTCGCCTTCTCCGTATTGTTCCTGCACCATGGAATCTCAACATATATACACCTGTCATCTAAATTCCACTGTTCAAGTTCCGCCTTATAATACAAGCGCTCTATTGTATGATATCTATCTCCGATATCACCGGACTGATATGTCCTATGCTTTAGTTCAGAGTCCCACACCAGGGTCTTATTACTAAACTGATCCTCTATGTCCCCATCAAATGATGACAAAATTCTGAACCAGCCCTGGTAATTGACCTTATCTAACATTTCGTCAACCGCCCTGTCCATAAACATATACTGGTAATTGTAATATCCGAAATCGCCTATATTGACTTCCATGACCGGAAACTCTTTTTTAGTGGCACCGGTCCACACCATAGGCATCTCCCCGGTATTAACATGAGAAAATACCGCCAGACTGACAGGGTCAATTGTCACAAAGCTCTCCACAAACGCAAGCCCTGCGACAACAAGCGACGCCGGGACAAATGCGAACCACCTGTCAAGCACTCTTATGAGCATAGTCATTGCAATAAACATGAATAGCACGTCCGACAATATATTGTATCTCGGCTGTTTAGCCTCAAGAAAGAAAAGTAAAAATATTGTATACACTGCATACTGGATGACGATGAATGAAAATGCGCTCCTGTTTATAACCTTCTTATTTCTCACCACAGGAACAAACGCCATAACCGCAAGGCACACCACAAGTATAAGTGCCCACAGCCATGAAAAATTCAGCACAAAAAGCTGGCGTACCTTCATCATAAAGTGAGCGCTGTCAAACCGGAAGTTAAGACGTCCATCACCGCCGATTTTTAGAACATCTATTATTCTCACGCCTCCCCATGCTGGCATAAATAATATCTTTATAAACGCCACGATACATACTAATATAAACATGGCAAACACAATATATTGCCAAATTTTAATTTTCTTTATTGCCTTCTTGAAGCCGCCGTTCTTTCTCACGTACTCTGTCAGGTAATACACAAGTATAAAGAAAAGCATTGAAAATGCCATCATTGAACCTGTCTCCTTACAGGTACCAAGCATGACAAGCCAGAACAACATAAGGATGTGTCTCTCTGTCAAAAAAGCGCACAATGCAAAAATGAACAGTACTGTCAGCGGATACTCCATCTGCATTGACGTTGAAAGACCTAAAAACATCGGCTGGATTGACACAATGAAGCCTGCGATGGCAGATACATACGTCTTTTTATCAGGGAACACCACGCGGAATATGTTAAAGAGGCATACCGCCGATACCGCTCCCATAACCATATAAGAATACTGAAAGCCCATGCCAGCAGAGGTATTGATAACCTGCCCGAGCATTGACACGAACATGAAACCATGTGCTATGTGGCCACATATACTCCCGCCATGTATCACATCGTACATGAGAATGTTCGGATAGTACATGCTTAACTCGAACTTTGAAAAATATTCATTTGCATCCGACCACTGATAGCTTCCAAGCATTCCGGATCTTATAACGATATGGAGAGTGAATATTATAACCGAACAGAAAAATACTATTCCCGGTCTTTTAAACTTTTTAAGCCTTACCGCCGCATATATCGTGAAAGCAATAAGTAACGTCATCACAACCGCATTTATGACATTGCAGTTGTGGGCGAATCTGCGCGCTGCCTCATCCCATCTTTCATAGTATACTGAGTATACTGCTGCCGCAAACAGCCATGTGAACATAGCCATAATAATATCAAGCTGCACTACAGCCTTATACGCAAACTCAAGCCTGCTTATTTTATTTTTTTCATTCATCTATTCTACTTCCCTTTCCGTTCAGAATTGTATTATGCAAAAGCACCTTTTTTGCATAATACAAAGAATATCATAGACAATATTCTTTGTCAAACGTAACCCACAATGCCATTGTCCCGGAAAAGCCCTTAATTTCACTATTTTTATATAAAAAAAGCCGGGTGCGAACAATCCGCACCCGGCAAAATTCTCATTACATCTTATATTCTAATGAATAGAAGCTCTGATTAAAGCTGAGGACCGGCAGCAACTAATGCCTTACCTGCATCATTGCCCTCGTACTTAGCGAAGTTCTTGATGAATCTTCCTGCTAAGTCAACTGCCTTCTTCTCCCACTCAGAAGCATCAGCGTAAGTATCTCTTGGATCAAGAATACCTGTATCAACGCCCTCAAGCTCTGTAGGAACCTCGAAGTTGAAGTAAGGGATCTTCTTTGTGGAAGCCTTGTTAATTGCTCCGCTGAGGATTCCATCGATAATACCACGGGTATCCTTAATGGAAATTCTCTTGCCTGTTCCGTTCCAGCCTGTGTTTACAAGGTAAGCCTTAGCTCCGCTCTTCTCCATCTTCTTAACAAGCTCCTCAGCATACTTAGTAGGATGAAGCTCAAGGAAAGCCTGTCCGAAGCAAGCTGAGAATGTAGGTGTAGGCTCTGTGATACCTCTCTCTGTACCGGCAAGCTTAGCAGTGAATCCCGAAAGGAAGTAGTACTGTGTCTGTGCCTCAGTGAGGATAGATACCGGAGGAAGTACACCAAATGCATCTGCTGAAAGGAAGATTACGTTCTTTGCAGCAGGAGCTGAAGAGATTGGACGTACAATGTTCTTGATATGATCAATAGGATAAGACACACGAGTATTCTCTGTTACGCTCTTATCGTCGAAATCAATCTTGCCGTCAGCAGCAACAGTAACGTTCTCAAGAAGAGCGTCTCTCCTGATTGCATTATAGATATCAGGCTCTGACTCCTTGTCAAGTCCGATAACCTTAGCGTAGCAGCCTCCCTCGAAGTTGAATACGCCGTTGTCATCCCAGCCGTGCTCGTCATCGCCGATGAGGAGTCTCTTAGGGTCTGTGGAAAGTGTAGTCTTACCTGTTCCTGAAAGACCGAAGAAGATAGCTGTGTTCTCGCCGTTCATATCTGTGTTAGCTGAGCAGTGCATGGAAGCGATGCCCTTGAGTGGAAGGTAGTAGTTCATCATGGAGAACATACCCTTCTTCATCTCTCCGCCGTACCATGTGTTAACGATAACCTGCTCACGGCTTGTGATGTTGAATGCTACACATGTCTCAGAGTTAAGGCCTAACTCCTTGAAGTTCTCAACCTTAGCCTTAGAAGCGTTATATACTACGAAATCAGGCTTGAAGCTCTCAAGCTCCTCTGCTGTAGGCTTAATGAACATGTTAGTTACAAAGTGAGCCTGCCAAGCAACCTCAACGATGAAACGAACTGCCATTCTTGTATCCTTATTAGCTCCGCAGAAAGCATCTACTACGAAAAGTCTCTTGTTAGAAAGCTCCTTCTTAGCGATATCCTTAACTGCTGCCCAGGTCTCCTCTGTCATAGGATGGTTATCGTTCTTGTACTCATCCGATGTCCACCAAACTGTATTCTTGGAGTTCTCGTCAACAACGATGTACTTATCCTTAGGTGAACGTCCTGTGTAGATACCTGTCATAACGTTGACAGCACCAAGCTCGCTCTCCTTACCTACTTCATAGCCCTCGTTAGAAGACTTAGTCTCCTCCTCAAATAATAACTCATAAGAAGGATTGTAGACAACTTCTGTCGTTCCTGTGATGCCATACTTGCTTAAATCGATCTTTGCCATCTTACATAAACCTCTTTTCTTAAATTGTATCAATAGAAATGGATTAACCAAATTCTTTTGTTATTATACATAATCACTTTTCAAAAAGCAACAGTATAATCATAGTGTTTAGGTAAATTTTAGAATTAATACAGGAAAAATTTTACAAATTATATGCCGTTATCCTATATTAAGCCAATATACCCTTGATGTATTCTGCTATCTCAGCATTCTTGCAGTCCTTGAAGAAGTACTCTGCAAAATGCTCACCGCTCACTGCTCCCTTCAGGAGTTCTTTATCAACATTCTTAAGAATATAGAGCATATCTGTGTGTGTTACCTTCTTAACCTCGTCTAATATCTTCTTGTTGCGCTGCTCCGGCACAACTCTCTCCTTAGGATAGCCGCCGCCCGGCTCCTGCTCGAAGAGCTTCTCAAAGATGTATGTAAGGTTAAGCTCTGCGCCCCAGCCAAAGCCCTTTGCGAAAGGAAGAGCCACAGCATTGCCCGCATTAATCTGGCTGAACATAAATGCGTCCGAAGGGTCAACAATATGTCCGCATAATACACCAGGGAATGAATTGAGTGCAAGCATAGCACCCTCACCTGTTCCACAGCCTGTCACAACGAAATCCGCTGCACCGCTGTTAAGAAGAATAGCTGCTAAAATACCACACTGTACATAAGTAAGCTGTGCAGCATCATCCGCCGAATACATTCCATAATTGACAACCTCATATCCCTTAGCGTCCGCAACCTTCTTAAGGTTCTCGTAAACCATGGCATTTTTAGCCGCCTGGCTGTTCTCATTAATTAAAGCTATTTTCATTATAATCCTCATTTCTGCACATAGCTTCTGTGCATAGTTTTTAACTTGTCGATATCTCTGCACAGTGCAAAGGTATCACAACCACATACATATTTATCTTAACATTTTAAACATTTTTGTGCAAGCCCTGATTATCTTCTGGTGCACTCATACTTTGCTTTCGTCATAAGGCAGCTTCTGAGCGAAAAAAATCTCGTATCCAAAGGACCGTCATTAATCGTAATATCCATTGCAGCAGCTATATTATTGATGAGATCGTCATCGATATTATTCCTGATAAGGTTAAGGTAATTTATCTTGTCCTGATATGTCGGTGCATCCAGGAAATCAAGCAGGCGCGTATCCACCCCATCTGCCGACCGGCTTTCTATCTGAGTTCCCTGACCATCAGATACGGACTCTCCAGTCTGTTCACCGGCTCCAACATACTGTTCTATATCCCGCCTGCCATCTTCGGCATATTGCGATGTATCGTGCCTGTCATCATCCATATCGGCAGCATTCGCGTCAGTAACCGGATGTGTGCTGTTCCACATGTCTCCATTACCGGTGGCATTAAGCAATGTATTCATAAGCTCAAATCTATACTTCTGCTGTACATCCGGATATTTCATATGGTCAACTTCTCCGATAAACATATCATACGGGCGCACCCAGACATCCATGTCACCATAAAGTGCCTGATAAACGACATACCTTTCATTAGTTTCCGAATGTGCTGCAACTGCCACTATCTGATAAAGACCGCCCTTAAAATGTCTGTATATCTGTCCTGTTCTTACCTCTCTCATACACCTTCTCCATTCCTTCTGCCCTTTTAACCGACGCTTTTAGGCAATTGTAAAACCGGCGCTTTCTATATTATTGTATCAAAAATCATCATCAAACTCAAGTACACTTTTCAGTCTCCTATGCATATAATATATCAATTCCTCCATATTGGAAAACTTATCAATGAATATCCGAAACAGAACTTATTGTGTAAGTGATATATATCGTCTCGATAGCATTCCATATACCGGGTACGGAAGCTGTGCTGCAATACTTGACACCGGAATATATCCTCATCCTGATCTTGCAGACCACATAGCACATTTTGAGGACTTTATAAACGGCAGAAAACACGCATACGATGACAATTCGCATGGTACACATGTTGCCGGTATAATAGCCGGAAACGGCTTTTCCAGTCAGGGAATATTAAAAGGCATGGCTCCCGGCTGCCGCATAGTAGCACTGAAAATTCTTGATAAAAAAGGTAACGGTGACAAAAACTCACTTTTAAATGCATGCAGCTGGATAAAAAATAACTATAAAAAATATGGCATCAATATTATAAACATCTCCATCGGCTCAGATACCGCCGACTGCAACGAAGAAAAGGACGAAGTTGCCGCCGCAATCAACAGCCTGTGGAATCTCGGGATATGTATTGTTGTCTCAGCAGGAAATTCAGGCCCCGGCCCCGGCACAATAACTTTTCCCGGAACATGTGAAAAGGTTATAACTGTCGGCAGCGATGCTATTCTGCTTTATTCCGGATATAAAGAAAGCACCGTTTCCCGCTCAGGTGAGGGTCCTACCAAATGCAACATAAACAAACCGGATCTGCTAGCTCCCGGGCACAATATTATAAGTTGCCACAACCGATACAACGGATATACAGCAAAAAGCGGCACATCAATGTCAACACCCGTTGTATCCGGAGCGATTGCACTGTATCTTGAGAAATACCCCAATGCCTCCAACGATACTATTAAGCGAAATATAAAGCTGAGTGCCTCAGATGCCGGTTTTACCCTTAACAGGCAGGGCGCAGGACTGTTAAATGTAAAGCATTTCCTAGAACAAAAACCCTTGTAAGCCACATGTTAATGTAAGCCTGCAAGGGTTTAATTGTTCTCTTTGTATTTTTACCTGCCTTTCTTTCCGGCAATATAGTTATCCAGCTCTTCTTCCATAATTTCAAACGGAACTATTCCCGTATCTAAAATAAGCTGATGAAATTCCTTGGCATCAAAGCTGTCACCAAGCTTTCTTTCTGCCTTCTCGCGGAGCTTTATCATCTTTATGTGTCCTACCGTATAAGGTAAAAGAAGTCCCGGATCACTGATTACTGTCTCGTAGATAGACTGTGCTGTGCTTCCGTCCTCATCATTTATGTAATCATTTAGGTATCCGGATACATCATCAACTCCCCATCCCTCATAGTTTACACCAAGGTCAACCCTCGACTGAAGGATATATCCGAACATCTCGTCAATTGCACACATCTGTGAAAGCTCCTCGCTGCATCCGAGCATCCTGTAGGATCTGTCCGAGGCATACTGTGCATAGCCTTCCGTAAAGCCTATAAAGTCAACAAGCTTTAACACATTAGGTATCTCTTCATTATTGTACACGCTCGTATACTGGTAAAGGTGTCCAGGGAAGCCCTCGTGAGCGAGTGTTGTGTATAGCTGCACATCATCACCCTCAACCGCGGAACCATTCACCTTGATCGAGTTGTAATCAAGCTGGTCAAGACGTGCCGAGAGATAATATGCAACCGTGCCCTCAACCTCTGTTGCCTTGCTCTGGTACTCTACAACAAAATCCTTCGTGTAAGGCTCAGGAAATTCACTCGTACATTTTTCTGATAGATACTCAAGAATCTCCTTAGGCTCCGACATTCCGGTGTCAAGGTTAGTCTCCTGCGCTGCAAGTGTCTCATCAGAGTAATACAATGTCGCATATTCCGTGAGCACGCTCTCAAGCTCAGAATCCAAAAGCTTGATAACCGCCTCAGGAGTCATCTGTGTGGAGGTCTTATCATGAACTATCGCTGTATATAATTCTTTTCCGCCATCAACATAGTAAAGACCCTTATCATTCGTCTCTCCCTGCATAAGCTCTGAGAGCACCGAAATCACAGCTTTGTACGCTTCGTTGTAATAATCATTTACATACTGCTCATTGGCTGCAATATATTCCTTCTTCTTCGTCTCATCAATATCAAGCTCAGCAATCTTCTCCTCAAATGAAGCCAGAAGCGGATTTACTTCCTCGTCAAGATACTTATTGCACATATCTATATTGTCCTGCGCGCAGAACGATGCCATGAACCTGCCTTCCTCTGCCTGCTTCTTTGTAAAATCAAGAACCTGATCTACATATCTTTTTGTATCCTTTATGAGATCGAGATATTCCTTTACATCCTGCTCATCATCAAAAACATATTCTATAAAGTTAGTTGGTAAGTTGGCTATAAGTCCCGAGTTACTTCCGAACATATTCTGAATCATGCTAAGACCATCATATTCTGCCTGCTGTTCAAAGTAAGCCTTAAGAGTTTTAAGTGAAAGCTGCTGCCTCTGTGTAAGCAGCTCCGGATTAAAGCCGTTTAATTTTTCTATGACTCCATCTACTTCCTTTTCGGATTTTTCAATTTCTTCAACGGAAAAATCGCCTAAAGTATAATCCTTTACTTCAACACCGAATTTCTCCGGATCAGCTAATTTATAATGTACACTCAGTACATCATCGCCTAACACATCCTTAAATAATTCATCACAGTACTCGTCAAACTGACGCTGCGCTTTCTGTTCTTTTGTCTCAGTCTTACAGCCAAAAAGAGAAACTGTAAGCGTACCTGCCAGCACTACCGCCAACGCTCTTCTTATAATATTTCCCGGAACCGACCTCTTAACCATCGTCTTAATCCTCCCCTATATTAATTAAAATAAACTATATCATCCTCCGGTTTTTCTGCCGGCTGTATATCCGTTGCGTAGAGTACAACACCTTTTCCCTTATACTCCATCTGGTACTCCACATTTACCTTCGCCGTCAGCATAATAAAATCCCTGTCCTTAAATGCCTTGAGCTGCTCTGCTGTCACCTTATCACATTTACACTTATAACCAATAAAGCGAATATCGTCAGCGCAGCATGTCATTGCAAAACGTCCCGGAACAAAATTGTCCTTGAAAAGTGACTTAGGTCTGTACACTACAGCCTTCATCTTCATCGTCTTTCCCTTGTATTTGTCCGGATTATCCATGGCATCGACGTACCATATACCGAAATCTTCGTCCGCAACCTCTACAACGTCCTTGCTAAGATCAAATGGAAGAATCTCTTCGACCTCGTTGGAGCTTCCGTCGGATGACTCGAAATACACCTGCGTTCTTCCGTTCACCACCTTGACACTTCTTCTGTATCCGGCGCGGTTCGTATCCTTGACGCATCTGTTAAAGATGACCATATCGGAAAGCTTGAACTTCTCCATCATAATCGACTTCATATCGTTGTTAGCCATGTGCATGTCGAATGTTGATGCATCAACAAGCGTTATAACCTGCGCCATGACAAAGAATGACGGCTGCTCATTCTCAAGAAAATTCTTCATATTCCACATGCCGTTAAATTCTATGAATATACGCATCGGCTTATGCTTGTCGCAGAGCTTCTTTAAGTTATCCTTGTTAAGCTCTGACTCATCCTCAATATATTCAATCGCAACATTAAGCGGTGCTAACTGCTTCTCATCGTACTCCTCCATGCCCTCCTCGCAGGCTATAAGAAGGGTCTTATCTCCATCGGCAAAATCCTCACTCTTTAATGCGTCATCTATAAAAAGAGTCTTGCCGCTCTCCAAAAAGCCATTAACCAAATAAACCGGTACTTCCATTACATCTTTCCTTTCATAATTAACAGAGTAACCGCCTGACTATTCAGACGGTTATTCTGCATGTTAATCATATATTACTTATATTCGCTAAAAAAATCAATAATATTTTAATATTATTTAGGCAAGCTTGAACAGCTTTTCAAGCTTCTCCTCATTCAAATTCTGACCGATCACACAGATTCTTCCTGTATAATCTGCTCCGCCATCACGTATCTCGTACTCCTCAGGGACAGCGTCAAAGTAAATCCACCTGCCATCGGCACCGCTTACCATACCCTTTGCTCTTAGGATAATACCGAACTCAGACTTCTCTGTGAGCTTGACAAGTATGTCCTCAATCTCTTCCTTAGTGTATACATGAGGGGTCTCCCTGCCCCAGCTTGTGAACACATCATCTGCATGGTGGTGATGGTGATGATGTCCACAGCCACAGCTGCACTCCCCACCATCCTCATGGTGATGATGGGGATGATGCTCATGCTCATCTTCATCCTCGTCATCATCATCGTCATCATCATCGTCATGGTGATGTCCGCAGCAGCACTCCTCACCGTCCTCATGGTGGTGATGGTGATGATGCTCATGCTCATCTTCATCCTCGTCGTCATCATCGTGATGGTGCTCTGCTGAATGCTCAAGAGCCTCCTTTAAAAGCTCGTCCATAAGTGACTTCTTCTCAAGAGCCGATACAATCTGCTCACCGTTAAGCTCATCCCAAGGTGTTGTGATGATAGCTGCCTCAGCATTCTTATCACGGATAAGTGCAACGCTCGCCTCAAGCTTGGCAGCATCCATGTTCTGTGTTCTTGAAAGAACGATTGTGCCGGCATGCTCAATCTGGTCATTATAGAACTCACCGAAATTCTTCATATACATCTTAGCCTTGGTTGCATCTGCAACAGTGAGGAAACAGTCAAGTTCAAGACTTGCCTCGTCCTTAACCCTCTCAACCGCAGCTACAACATCGGAGAGCTTGCCTACGCCAGATGGCTCGATTATGATTCTGTCCGGAGCATACTCCTTGGAAACCTTTATGAGAGCCTTACCGAAATCTCCCACAAGTGAGCAGCAGATACAGCCTGAATTCATCTCCGTTATCTGAATGCCCGCATCCTTTAAGAAACCGCCGTCAATTCCTATCTCACCAAATTCATTCTCTATCAACACAACCTTCTGTCCTGCATAAACCTGCTCTAAAAGCTTCTTAATAAAAGTAGTCTTACCTGCGCCTAAAAAGCCTGAAATAATTGTTACCTTTGCCATTTTAAAATTCATTCCTTTCTAAAAAAATGATAATTATCTTTTGACAGCTTGTTATTATATCACTTGTGTTGTATAAATGCAAATATGAAATTCAAATTCATATTTCACCATAATACCATAAACCGATGTCGGGGTCAAAACATGCTCTATAAGCTTAGCGTGTATAACATATTATCCATCCATACATTAAATCAGCATATTTGAAACCCGGCATTGTGAACTTATTATATCAAATTTTCATAAAACTGTTTCAATTATATATTAAATATAGTATAATTGATGGATAAAGTACCAAGCTTTCTTTAAAAGGTACATTTCCTGATTTTATTTTGTGTATTTATATCAGATCTATGGAGGATTATTATGGCAAACAAGAAGATTGTAGTTGCCCTCGGGCGCAATGCTTTCGGTGAAACCTTCCCGGAGCAGAAAGAGAATGTAAGCAAGGCGGCAAAAGCTATAGCAGACCTTGTTGAAATGAAGTACGATATTGTTATCACACATAGCAACGGACCACAGGTTGGTATGATTCAGACAGCCATGACAGAGTTTGCACGTCTTGACCATCGTTATACCGTAGCCCCTATGTCTCTGTGCGGTGCTATGAGCCAGGGATATATTGGCTACGATTTACAAAATGCCATCCGTACAGAGCTTTTAAATCGTGGAATCTATAAGACAGTCTCAACCATCATCACACAGGTTAAGGTTGATCCATTTGACCCGGCATTTTCTAACCCTACCAAGGTAATAGGAAGATATATGACCAAGGAAGAAGCCGAAGCTGAAGAGGCCAAGGGAAATTATGTTGTGGAGGAACCTGAAGGCTACAGAAGAATCATTGCCGCTCCTAAGCCTATGGATATATATGAAATTGATGCCGTGAATGCACTGCTTGACGCACATCAGATTGTAATAGCAGCCGGCGGCGGCGGAATCCCTGTGCTTGAGCAGCGCACCAGGTTAAAAGGTGCAAGCGCAATCATCGAGAAGGATTATGCTGCGGCACGTCTTGCAGAGCTTACTGAAGCCGACACACTTTTATTCCTCACAGTCTATGACAAGCTCACAGTCAACGCCGGCAAGCCGGACGAACGTTCATTTGAGAATGTGACTGTAGCCGACCTCAAGCCTTATGCGACAACAGGCGACTTCGGTCCAATAACCACACTTCCTAAGGTTAATGCCGCCATTGAGTTCGTTGAAGCAGGCACAGGAAGAAAGGCCGTCATCGCGAACCTAGAGCATGCTAAGGATGCGCTTCTCGGAAGGTGTGGTACAACCATCACACGATAATATTTAATATAAGCCGGATTGCAGAAGTACCCGAACATTCTGCAACCCGGCTTTTTAATACAATAATCTTTTTAGTTTAGTTATAAATTCAATAACCATTTAGCGAAAACACATAATCAAGTATATTGATAAGCTCTTTTCCTGTATATCTTGAATAGACCGCCTCCCTTGCCATAACCGGGTTATCAGTAATAATATTGTCCACGCCCATGTTGGCAAGTGACTTCACTATCGATGGTGCGTTCACGGTCCATACATACAGTTCCTTTCCATATCTGTGTACAGAATCAACCAGTGCCTTATTCACAAAAGAGTAATTGATACTTATGACATCGACATAGCTTATTGAGTAGTATGCTCCATAAGCTGCGGACAGCACATAACCTGTTTTTATATCACTGTTAAGCTTCTTGACTTCGGCTAAAACAGAATAATCCGATGAAGTCACAATGCACCTGTCCTCAAATCTGTTACGTTCGATTATGTCTACGACCGCCTCTGTCAGACCCTTTTCCCTTTTATTGTATTTAATCTCAATGTTGAGCTTTACCAGTGGTCCGATTTCTTTTATAACCTCTTCAAGTGTAGGAACCTGCTCTCCGGCAAAATCAGCAGAGAACCAGCTTCCTGCATCAAGTTCCTTGATTCTGTCATAGGATACCTGCCATATATTTTTATTGACTCCTGTCGTTCTCTTTAAATTCGAGTCATGCATGACTACCACAACATTATTGGAGGTAAGATGAACATCCAACTCCACATAATCTGCCAGATCATAAAGTGCCTGTTTAAACGCAGACATAGTATTCTCCGGTGCCAGCCCTGAGCTTCCCCTATGTGCGCTTATTTCCGGAACTTTTAAAAGCTCTACCTTATCGAATGGATTTCTGGCAGTTCCAACGAATATGTACACGCATATCATTATACCTGAGATGACTGCCCCCGCCACTATGCCAGCCTTAACAGGAGTTTTAAGATACACAGGATTATCTATAACTTCCTGCGTATTTTCAGATACTCTCCATACCCTTCCGATTTCCTTCCTGTAGCGGAAGAACATACTGGAAATAACAAGATATGAAGCCGGCGTTGATATCAGCACAAGTATAAAAGTTATAATATTCTTAAATCCCTTGATTACAGTAAGATATATGGCCATTCCCGCTCTTGTAAAATTTAACAGGAGACTCCCTCCAATCACAATCAAAGAAATCACAAGGAACAGAGCGCCCACTGCTGCCATTATCATAACATTCCAGAACAACACCAACATAATTGTTCTTAATGTCCTTCTGCGAAGCAGCGATGCGCTTCTTTTGTATGCGTCCTTTACATTTTCACTTCCATATATAAGATAATTAGGTGTAAATATCTCTCTGATAGCCAATGCAAATAAGACAAAACATACGAGTAATATCACAAGGTACATTATGTTTTTATTGCCAAATACCCTGGTAATATACTCCGGAAATTTCAGGTTTACCATCGCAAGTCCGAGAATTATGATATTAGAAAACGGAAATAAAAATATCTCGTACAGTACCATGGAAGTATTATGCAGCTTAAATTTAGAGCGGAAATTGCGCATGCCTGCATAGAACATATCATATATGCCAATCCGTTTTCCGACAATTCCTGCTTCTATCGCAGCGGACATACAGCATTTCTCAAAGAAATTATATATTGCAGCCAGAAACACAAGCAGTACAAGCATTGCTATTATAAACGGGTTGGTAAAGTATCTGGCAATATATCCATTAGTCAGGTATTTTATTCCCACAATTTTAAAACTAAGCTTAAATAAAAGCAAAAAAAGCGGATAACCCACTGCCACCGCAACCACCTTATAGATCAGTTCGAATATTACCAGTGTCTTTCCGCATTCTTTAAAAAGTGTAAAATTATCCTTAAGAAGATTCTTCATCAACCATGCTCTTTTCAATTTTAAGTATACTATGCCATCTTCTCCGTGTTGTTTCCCTCATTTTTATCCCTGAGCGAACGATAAAACTGATGTACAAAATCCACCGTGTATGAGATAAAAAGCAGTACAGCAAGCGGTCTTACCACCATAGGGTTAATAGCATGCACCATAAGCTTTATTCTAACATTAATAACCATAAACAGCAACACACAGATTACACCCCATGCAAGTGAGCTCTGCAAACAGAGTATTCCCTTATAGTTAAATCTCTTATGGTCATAATTCCACCAGAGCTCTCCAAACAGCTTAATCATTACCATCGCCACTATATATTCAAAAACTGTTCCACCTACACAGCCTGCAAAAAAAAGTGCAGGCGGATTGCCCGCAAATGGTGCAAACAGTGTAAATGCACCCAGACAGCCGAAGCCGTATATCACGCAAAACGGAAGCTTTGCAAAACCTCTGTTCTCCCAATAGCCAAGCTGAACCCTGATAACCACGCATTCCATACACCAGCCCAGAAAGCTGTAGATGAAAAACCATACTATGAATTGATATATGTTCAGGTCACTAAAATTTCTAAAAATAATTTCTCTCATTTCTCTCTCCCTCTCTATGGCAGACATATTTTCACACTGCCACATGTATTTTATTATATTTTTTACAAAAAGACAACTAAATCTTTAGAAATTTTATTATTTTATAATATTTATACCTCAGCCCTGTTCTTCCGGAAAAATAACGTCTATTCCTTCCGCCTCAAATTTGCTAAGCCATTCGTCAGAGGGTTTTCTATCTGTGATGACCATATCCACCTCTTTTATCTCTCCGACCTTCGTAAAAGAGATTTTATTGAACTTAGAACTGTCCACGGCAAGAATTTTCTTCTTGGCTGCCTGAATGAACGCCATCTTTACCTGCGCTTCACTCTCGTTAGAATCCGTCATTCCATGCCGGATGTCAATTCCTTTTACCGAAAAAGCGGCCTTATCAACATTGAACGAATTGATCATTCTGATTGCCTGATATCCGACAAGCGAAAGTGCACCATCCTTCATAAGTCCCCCTGTGGAAAGAATCTTCCAGCCCTTCCTGTCTGAGAGCTCTATCATAATCTCTATCGAATTAGTAATAACCGTAAGATTCTTTTTATTTTTTATGCTCTTAGCCACAAACAGAGCCGTAGAACTCGCATCAAGTATAATGTGGTCACCGTCCGAAATCATTTTTGCAAGCAGCTCTCCTATAACCTGCTTACCTGCAACATTCGATTTTTTGCGGACTATATACGGGAGTTCCACATTAAGGCTCTCGTTTATCACCGCCCCACCGTACGTTTTCTTGGCAAGCCCTTCCGCCTCAAGCTTCTCGAGATCCCTTCTTATCGTCTCCTCAGTCACATTGTACAGTTCACTTAAATCGCTCACCACAACCTTTCTGTCTTCCTTAAGCTTAGCCAATATTGCATTTCTTCTTTCTATCGCCAACATAATTTTCCATCCCACCATTCCGCAGCCAACAGCTATATTATCAATGTTACACAAAGCCCACTCCGAACCCCTTATTCTGTGCAATAACAGCTTATCATTTTGCAAAAATCATGTCAATTTATTAATTTTGCTTATTTTCAACATAAGTATTTTATGTTATGATAAAAAAGTATGACCGTTTAGGTATATGACGTTAAACTAAAGCATTTGGCATTATGCCTGTACAGAAAGGACAAATATGTTTGCATATAACAATGAAGTAACAGCAACACCTTGTGAGCCAGGTGTTTCAAGAAAAGTGCTCACCTATTCCGAAGAGCTTATGATGTGTGAAATCACATTTGAAAAAGGCGCCAAGGGCAATTTTCACCAGCATGAGCATCTCCAGATAACATATATTGCTGAAGGCAGTTTTGAATTCACTATCGGCAATGAGACAAGGATTGTAAACAAAGGCGACAGCGTATACATGCCTTCAAATGTGCGTCACGGCGTCACATGCCTTGAGGCAGGCAGGCTTGTGGATGTGTTCAATCCTATGCGCAAGGATTTTATTAAATAAGCCGGATTGGAAACAGCCCAGCCATATTGCGTTTTTATTTATAAAACCAGAATCATTACATGATGTTGGAGTCAAAACATGCCAACTTAATGTACGAGTGTATAACGTATTATATTTATGCATATCAGCTCCGTTGTATGAAGCAAGATGTTCTAAGAACTCTGATATAGGCTTTCTATATGTCCGCCACCGAAGCAGGCATACATCCTTGTATGCATTGCTTCTGAACCGGCATCCGTGCCGGTTCTGGCTAGTGTGTGAACAGAGTTCTAAGAACATCTAAGCTTCTTCCAAAAGTCGTGATATGCATAAATATAATACGTTATACATGCTAAGTTTATAGCACATGTTTTGACCCCAACATCATTACATCAGATTATAAAGATATTTCAGATTTAAAAGGAGACAGACTTTAAAATGGCAGATTTAAAAAGTGAAATTAACAAGAGGCGTACCTTCGCCATTATCTCCCACCCTGATGCAGGTAAGACCACCCTCACAGAGAAGTTCCTTCTATACGGCGGTGCAATCAACCTTGCCGGTTCGGTAAAGGGAAAGAAAACGGCAAAGCATGCTGTGTCAGACTGGATGGAGATTGAAAAGCAGCGTGGTATTTCCGTCACATCATCAGTACTGCAGTTCAACTATGATGGTTACTGTATCAACATTCTTGATACTCCGGGACATCAGGACTTCTCAGAGGACACCTACCGTACACTCATGGCAGCCGACTCCGCGGTCATGGTAATTGATGCCTCCAAGGGTGTTGAGAAGCAGACAATCAAGCTTTTTAAGGTATGCGTTATGCGCCATATACCTATTTTTACATTTATCAACAAGATGGACCGTGAGGCAAATGACCCATTTGAGCTCTGTGATGAGATTGAGAGCGTACTTGGAATAGCCACCTGTCCTATGAACTGGCCAATAGGCTCCGGAAAAGAGTTCAAGGGAGTGTATGAGAGAAATGAGCGCCGCGTCTCCACCTTCAAGGCTGAGATGAATGGTCAGAAGGAGGTAGACACAACCACCATCGGAATTGATGACCCTGCACTCAAAGATGAGCTTGGCTCTGCTTTCTATGACAAGCTTTTAGAGGACATAGAGCTTCTTGACGGCGCCAGCGCGGAATTTGATCAGGAAAAGGTCAGCGCCGGTGAATTATCACCTGTATTCTTCGGTTCGGCACTCACTAACTTCGGTGTGGAGACATTTTTAAAGCACTTCTTAAAAATGACCTACTCCCCGCTTCCTAGAATGTCCAACGAAGGTCTGATAGACCCATTTACAGAGGATTTCTCAGCATTCGTATTCAAGATTCAGGCTAACATGAACAAGGCACACCGCGATCGAATTGCATTCATGCGTATCTGCTCAGGCAGGTTCGAAGCAGGCATGGAGGTCAACCATGTCCAGGGCGGTAAGAAGGTCAAGCTCTCTCAGCCCCAGCAGCTCATGGCATCCGAGAGAAAGATAATCGATGAAGCGTACGCAGGTGATATCATCGGCGTATTTGACCCGGGAATCTTCTCAATCGGTGACACACTCTGTCTCTCCAACAAGAAGTTCCAATATGAAGGCATTCCAACCTTCGCACCTGAACATTTTGCTAGGGTACGCCAGATTGACACCATGAAGCGCAAGCAGTTCATAAAGGGAGTCAACCAGATTGCACAGGAAGGTGCAATTCAGATATTCCAGGAGTTCAACACCGGTATGGAGGAAATCATCGTTGGCGTTGTCGGTGTCCTTCAGTTTGATGTACTTAAGTTCCGTCTTGAGAGCGAGTATGGCGTAGAAATCCGTCTTGAACCGCTTCCTTACGAATATATACGCTGGATTTCACCTGAGAGTACGGTTGACCTCACACGTATTGCCGGCACCTCCGACATGAAGAAGATTAAGGACTTAAAGGACAGACCTCTGCTTCTCTTCGTCAACGAATGGAGCATCAACATGGTATGCGAGCGAAACAAGGGACTCGTGCTCGAGGAGTTTGCAAAGAACTAAGCAGATTAATTTCCAATCAAAAAACAGGTTCACATATACCTCTTACATCGGATAATTATTGTCAGGTGTATGGTATGTGTGAACCTGTTTTTATTTCGCTGCTTTCTCTGCTGTATCAACAGACTCTTTATTCCTCCGAGCCGCCTACATTGCCTGCAGCATCATCGTAGGTGTCAAGGAAATGATGTCTCACTCCATTCTGCTTATACGCGACAATTGTGCTCAGGTTGACATTCTCTACACTCTTAAAAATATTCCCCTCGACAAAAGGATTCGCTTTCTTAAGCTCTGCGATAAGCTTCTTTACCTCAAGCCGCTTAGACTTGCTCTGACCATCCTCGGCACAGGATGAACAGGTGTCCGTGAACTTGCAGGCGCATTGGATGAACTTAAGCTCGTTCGCATCGCGCCATGCCTTTATATCATCCTCACGAATAAGATAGAGCGGTCTTATAAGCTCCATGCCCTCAAAATTCGTGCTGTGAAGCTTAGGCATCATGGTCTGCATCTGGGCACCATAGAGCATTCCCATGAGTATTGTCTCTATAACATCATCGTAATGATGACCAAGCGCAATCTTGTTACACCCAAGCTCCTTCGCCTTGCTGTAGAGGTGGCCACGGCGCATGCGTGCACACAGGTAGCACGGTGATTTCTCCACATTGAATACCGACTCAAATATATCCGATTCAAATATTGTAACCGGGATATTAAGTCTTTTAGCATTGCTCTCAATGAGCTTTCTGTTCTCAGGACTGTAGCCCGGATCCATTATAAGGAACTTCACCTCGAACGGAAACTTATTGTGGCGCTTTAACTCCTGAAAAAGCTTCGCCATGAGCATCGAATCCTTGCCCCCGGAGATACACACTGCGACACAGTCCCCCTCCTTCACAAGCTCGTACTCATTTATCGCCTTCGTAAATTTCGACCAGATTGACTTTTTAAAGCGCTTTCTTATGCTCTCCTCAACCTCAGCGGCAAAATCGGCATCGCTCTTTTCGGCACTCATCTTCTTAATGTCCGCCATCAGCCATGCAATATATCCGCCCTTAAGACTTAGTGCGCCAATCCCCTGCTCATGTAACGCCTCAGCAAGCTCTAAGCTTGTCTCCCCTCTCTTGCAATACAAAAGAAGCTTCCTTCCGGTATATTCTGCGGCATTTTCGAGCAGCTTCTCACCAGGTATATTCACACTACCCTTAATATTGCCGTACGCAAAGGAAAGCTCATCCCTGACATCGATGAGTTCATAGCCATCCTCCATGTATTTTGAAAGCTCACTTATGTCTATCTCAAGCTCAGTCGTGCTATTTTCCATTTCACCATCAAAAACCATATTATTATCCAAAACTGTTCCACACTCTCTTTCTTCTACCTGTCAAAGCAACGCACAGCCTGCTGCCATGCACGGCTCCTGCTGTTTACATAACAAAAATCAAGGTGCCAAAACAATTTTGACACCTCTCACTCTGAAATATTATTTTATTTGTTTATTCACACTATGTCAATAGGATATTTATAGTTGCCACCCATATCTTCAACCGGCTCCTCATTATGTGTCTTTTTCTCAGCATGCACCCTACATGCGCTGTCCGCCTTCATCGCCATGTTGAAAAATACAATTCCTACCACGAAGAATACCGATATCATTCCTACACCCTTGCTCATGCTTCCGGTAATCTGGGTAACCACACCGACAACCATTGTGCCAAGAAATGCCGCTCCCTTGCCGCAGATATCCATAAGTCCGAAGTACTCTCCTGCCTGTTCAGCCGGAATAATCTTCGCACAATACGAACGTGAAAGTGCCTGAACACCGCCCTGAAACATTCCGACAAGCATGGATATCGTAAAAAGAAATTTCTTAAATCCTTTCATATCCGCCATAGTGCCGGTCACCGATCCCATGACCGCCACAATTATTGTCGCAATCGACGCCGCATAGCCCCAGTATGCAAGATAATCTGAATCTGACATCCCGGCACTGCCCGCAAGATAGTTAAAATACAGCGGCATTATAGTCGAAACCAGCAGCACAAATGCCGAGTTTCCAACATCATACAACACCCAGCTTCTCTCTTCCCTCGTCATCTTCATGCCGGCATACCTCCCTTTAAAACGTGACTGCCATCCTGTTCTGCACTGTCGAATACGGTTGATGGTTCATTTCCCTTTTTAGCGTCTGTGCTGTATAAAATGTTATCATCATTCTCAGCTATCAGCTTAGAGCCAAAGGTATACTGATAAACCGGATTCCAGTCATCCAGTTCGCTGTACTCATTTACCAGCTGCACCGCAAGCTTCTCCGCCTTTTCATACAGTCCCATAAGCTTTTCGTTACTGTCCTTGCAGAGCGGATTAGCATTGTAATTCACCATAAGTCCGTGCATTTCCTTATAATTTCCGGAAATCCTGAGCAGCCCGTTCACAAGCATTCTCTTAAGTCCTGACGGTGCAAGCAGAAGTCTGTTATACTTTATCATTCCTTCAAGTGCCTGCATAACCTGTTCAGGTGTAGTTCCCTCATAGAAACAGCTTATAACCTTAGCGTTTCTCATGCTCGGCACAATATGGTCGGTGAGTGAATGTCTTACAGGGTCAAAACCATCCTTCTCCATGAGCATTCTGTCAAATTCAACCTCTATCTCCGCGTGGGACACACCGCTTTTTTCTATCTTCTCATCAATATAGCCATGGCATGTCACGTCAAGCGCAAAATGGCACATAACGCCATACATATATGCAAGGTATGGTGCCTTGTTCTCCTTGTTCTCTATCACCTTCACGGCGTGCTCGAAGAACTCAACTCCCGGCCTGCCATGCATTCCGTATCCAATTCCGTTTATCACATTGGACTTGAGCGGTCTATAATAAAATAAAATGTCCGGTCCATGAAGCCCTATAAGATACAATTGACGGTACATGCTCAGCGTGTGCCATGCCTCACCTGTAAGCTCCTCTGCAGCTTCTTTTCCCATTCTATAATGTGCGTATGTCGACGGCATAACAATCCCTCCTTAATGCAACAGCTAATCCAATCCGTTTCTATAAACCAAGTATAGATAGCAGATTGATTTTTAACTATCACAATCGGGTGTAAGTTATGTAAAATATATGTAATTTAAAATTCTGGGACAGGGGTCTGGTCCGTGTCCCGGTTTCCTGTGGTGGGACACAGGACCAGACCCCTGTCCCAATACAAAAGGGTTTCATGCATTGACAAGAAATATGCATGAAACCCTTTTAATCAATTTTTAAATTACTTTTATTCCATTATAAGTACTTTTTTACCTTCAAATGCGAAACCATAATGCCTTATTCGTTCCTTCGGAATACCAATTGAAACCAGCTCCGCATCATAATCCTTCTCTTCTATCTGCCTGAGTGCCGACTTCGCTGTATCTTCAAGCGTGCTCTCATCGCACGAATCGAACACCTTAAATTCTATGATTATGGCATTATATTTCTTATCATTGTTCTTCGGGATAAGCATTACATCATATCTTCCGTATCCGCTCTCACGGTTGGACTTTACCTCATATATATCGCGCAGCTCAACTAACAGTCCCAACACGAATCCATGATAAAACCGTTCAGGCTGTGTCCTCTCAGATGGATGCACACCAGTGTCAAAACTGCTGAAGGTCGATAAGGCAACTTCATTCATATAAATGTTCATTTCCTTCAGGCTTCCACTAAGCAATGCTGCCACAAATGCATTATAATTTGATAAAGAATTGCTAAACCAACCTTTAAACATACCGGAAAACATGCTCATAGTCTCAAGATTCGTGATTGACAAATGATACCAAGGTTCTAAAAGTTCTCCACGATACTCAACCTCGTTCACCTTAAGATACCCCCCTGCAACCAACAGACTCCATATTGCACTCTCATTCGTATCAAGCTGGTTAAATACAATCTGTTCATCAAAATTAACAACAATTGTTCCGCCCCTTAAGAGTTCTTCCATAAGTTCCTTAACCTGTGTCGATGCAGTCTGCAAAAGGCGGCTTACAAGCCCGTTGGAACTTGTAGATGCCCAGTATGGTGCAATTCTCTTCTTATCAAGATAACTCGTTACAGACCATGGATTATATATGTCCTTATGTGATCCAAAAGTAAAACCATCATACCACTTCTTAACTTCCTGCTTTTTATCTGAAAGCCCGAAGGCATCAAGTGAATCAAATACCTCCTCCTCGGTAAAGCCGAAGCATGAACTATATTCATCCGAAGTGGTTGTAACCACATTAAGATTGTTGAGATCAGAGAACATTGACTCCTTCGATACTCTTGTAATTCCCGTCATCACGGCACGTTCAAGATAAGGATTAGTCTTAAAGGTCGCATTAAAAAGGCTTCTTAAAAAAGCCGTGAATTCATCCCAGTACCCATGTATATATGCCTCCTGCATCGGTGTGTCATATTCGTCAAGCAGTACAATAACTTTCTTATTGTAATAACGCTGCATATAACGACACATTATATTTACGGCAGAGCAACACAATGCATCATCCATATACATTGTTATATTTTTAAAAATATCTTTCTCATTATCACTCAACACATTGCTGTCCAGCAGATATGTATTCTGGTCAAACAGTTCTGATATCTTCACTTTTACCTGAAACCTGGCATCCTGTATATTATCCGCCTTGACATCCGCAAAGCTTAAGAAAATTACAGGATAAGTCCCCTGTATCTGCCTGTATCTCCCATCCTCCCATACAGACAGTCCCTCAAATAAGTCTCCTCTGTCCGCATACCCATTAGAAAAAAAACAGTTGAGCATGCTCATGTTGAGTGTCTTGCCGAAACGGCGCGGGCGGGTTATAAGAGTAACTATATCCTGAGAGTCCCACCACTCCATGATAAGTGATGTCTTATCTATATAAAAACACTTACGCTGTCTAAGGTTGTCAAACCCCTGATTTCCGATACTTATCCTATATTCCATAATCCACCCGCCTTCGCATCACGTCCAAATATACATTTCTCCGACATTCCATATGTTATGTACATAATAGCACAATGTATCATCTTTAGCAATGTGTTTTTATAAACATCGGCAGCCTAGGCAAGCGGCACACCAACCGAAGTCACGAACACCTTATTATCATGCTCAGTGACCAGCTCACCCTTAAGCTCATCCGCTATGCTTTTTATAATTTCCAGTCCGAGTCCATGCTCTGAGAATGCTCCGCTCCTTCTGTTCTCCACAATTCCGTTAAAGCTGTTCTCCTGTCTTATTACAAGGTAACCGAACTGCTCATTAACCTTCAGCGATATGAACGGCTTATGTTCCGCTGTGCTGCCTTCCGTTAATTCACGGCATGCTCTTATGGCATTGTCAATAAGGTTCGACAGCACAATGCACAGCCTTGCATTATCAATCGGCATGTTATCAGGGAAATCAAGGCGGCATTTCAGTTCTATTCCATACTCCTCACACAGCTTCGCCTTGTCAGAGAGCAGTGCATCGGCAATCTTGTTGTTGCTGTACATATATTTTACTGCAATCGTATCAACTATTCCCTGAAGCTGCTCATGCGCTGCTTCTCCCTGACGGCTGACAAGCAGAGCCGCCGCCTTATCGACATTCTCAAGTATATATGCCTTTGCTTCATTCGCCTTATTAATATGCTCCTCAAGTTCACTTTTTCTGCTGTTCTGATTTGCGAGCTGTTCCCTTAAGATGTTCGCTTTTACAAGCTCACTCTGTTTTCTTATGTCCTGCTCGCCGATTATGAACTGCATAATATTAATAGAAAATGTAAATATTACACTCAATAATAATACATATGCCGCATTACTATTATGTAACTCATTATGACTAAGCCATAATGTCCACCATGCTACTACTAATTCAAATAACAGCAGTACTAATATCTGCTTATTAAAACATTCTGATTTTTTGTCCATCTTATTTATCCAAAATTTATATATAGCATATTCCATGGTAAAGCTCACGATCAAAAAATAAATTTTGATGAATATAATATTTTTTGTTTCAGTGATAAGTATCAACATTGATTCGCCAAACACAGTCAGACAAATTATATACAGAACCGACTCACAAAGTACTAATGATAAATATATTAATCCACAAAACTGCAATGATGAAAACCTTTTTTCACTAATAAACAGCTGTATTCCCAATATCAGTATAAGACACGCTGTTATCAAATGCGCTTCCTTACTCATAAGTTCAATGTCTTGTAAAAAAGTAAGTACTGACATAATAAAAAGTGTAAAAAAAATATATGTTCTTTTAAACTTTACACTACATGCCTTAGCCATAAAATACAATGAGTATGCTGCATTCGGTATGTTCAAAACCACATCAAGCACATCATTCAATTCTACATTTATCATCTGTATGCCTTTCTCCGCTCCCAGTAAAGCGGACATTCGCAATCCGCTTTCGCTACTTGCTCATGAACGCAGTCGCTTTGCTTATTCTGCGTTCAATTAAAAACAGGTAAAAATAGCTGATTGTTTTTACCCGTTACATTTTTAATAATTATTCAATTATAAGTACCTTTTTTCCTTCAAAGGCAAATCCATAATGCCTTATGCATTCCTTTGAGATGCCTCTTGAAACCAGCTCTGCGTCATAATTTTTCTCTTCTATCTGCCTGAGTGCCGACTTCGCTGTATCTTCAAGCGTGCTCTCATCGTACGAATCGAACACCTTAAATTCTATGATTATGGCATTATATTTCTTATCATTGTTCTTCGGGATAAGCATTACATCATATCTTCCGTATCCGCTCTCACGGTTGGACTTTACCTCATATATATCGCGCAGCTCAACTAACAGTCCCAACACGAATCCATGATAAAACCGTTCAGGCTGTGTCCTCTCAGAAGGATGTTTTCCGGTGTCAAAGTTGCTGAAGGTTGATAATGCCACATCATTCATATACCCATTCATTTCTTTCAGGCTTCCTTTTAGCAACGCACCAACAAAAGCATTGTAATTAGACGCTGACGCTTTAAACCATCCCTTGAACATGCTGTAAAACATGCTCCTTGTCTCAAGGTTCGTTATCGACAAGTGATACCATGGTTCCATGAGTTCTCCCCTGTATTCAACTGTATCCGGTTTCAGGTAACCGCTCGCCATGAGAAGGCTCCATATAGCACTCTCATCGGTATCAAGCTGTCCAAATATTATCTGCTCATCAAAGTTAACCACTATGTCCTTACCGCTTATCAAATCCTCCATCATCTGTTTCACTTCGGAAGCTGCGGTCTGAATCAGACGGCTTACAAGTCCATTAGAACTCGTCGATGCCCAGTACGGTCTTAACTTCTTTTCCTTTAAGAAGTTGGTAATTGACCACGGATTATATATATCACTATGAGCTCCGAAAACAAATCCATCATACCATCTCTTAACATCCGGCTTATGTTCTCCAAGCTCCATATCATCAAGCGCCTTAAAGACCTCCTCCTCCGTGAACCCGAAGCATATGCTGTATCTTCCCGATGTTGTCGTAACCACCGCCAGATTATTCAAATCAGAGAATATTGACTCCTTCGACACCCTCGTAATTCCCGTCATCACTGCACGCTCAAGATATGGATTGGTCTTAAAGGTCGAATTGAAAAAACTTCTCATGAAAGACGTAAATCCCTCCCAGTAGCCGTGGATATATGCCTCCTGCATCGGGGTATCGTACTCATCAAGAAGTACAATTACCTTCTTCCGGTAATACCTGCTCATATAATTGCACAATTGTTTCACGCTCATAGCACATACGGCATCATCCATCCTCATATTCGTCTGTCTGAATTCAAGCTTCTCATCATCATCAAATATCTCACTGTCCAGCAGATTACGATTGTTCCTATACAGCTCCTCAATTTTCATCTTAACCTGCTGCTTTGCGTCCTTTAGGTTGTCCGCCTTCACATCCGCAAAGCTTAAAAATATCACAGGATAAGTCCCCTGTATCTGCCTGTATCTCTCATCCTCCCATACAGACAGTCCCTCAAATAAGTCTCCTCTGTCCGCGTAACGGTTAGAAAAAAAGCAGTCAAGCATGCTCATGTTGAGTGTCTTGCCGAAACGGCGCGGGCGGGTTATGAGTGTCACTATATCCCTCGAATCCCACCATTCTTTTATAAATGCCGTCTTGTCAATATAAAAGCTCTGACTCTCTCTTATATCATTAAAACCTTGATTTCCTATACTTATATTATACCCCATATCTCCAACCTCCATGTATTGACACTATATATGAAGCTGATACTTTATGATATCTCACATTATATTCGCCAAAATCTGTATTCCATATATGTATATTATCACAATGTATCATCTTTAGCAATACATTTGAAGCTGCAAGCATAAATATGGCATCAATATTTTACATGAGCGGCACACCCACCGAGGTCACGAACACCTTATCATCATGCTTAGTGACCAGCTCACCCTTAAGCTCATCCGCTATGCTTTTTATAATTTCCAGTCCGAGTCCGTGCTCTGAGAATGCTCCGCTCCTTCTGTTCTCCACAATTCCGTTAAAGCTGTTCTCCTGTCTTATTACAAGGTAACCGAACTGCTCATTAACCTTCAGCGATATGAACGGCTTATGTTCCGCTGTGCTGCCTTCCGTTAATTCACGGCATGCTCTTATGGCATTGTCAATAAGGTTCGACAGCACAATGCACAGCCTTGCATTATCAATCGGCATGTTATCAGGGAAATCAAGGCGGCATTTCAGTTCTATTCCATACTCCTCACACAGCTTCGCCTTGTCAGAGAGCAGTGCATCGGCAATCTTGTTGTTGCTGTACATATATTTTACTGCAATCGCATCAACTATTCCCTGAAGCTGCTCTCTGGCATTTTCGCCCTGCTTCTCCTCAAGGAAGCGTTCTGCTCTGCCTACATTCCCAAGAATATATCTCTTTGTCTCATCCGCCTTTTCAAGCTCCTTTTTAAGCTCTTTCTTTCTGCTGTCCTGATTATACATCTGACTTTTTAGGATTTCAGCCCTGACAAATTCTTTCTGCTTTCTTATGTCCTGTTCACTGATAACCAATTGCATAATATTAAAAATAAGTGCAAATATAATACTCGCCACAAGAAACACCGCTGCATTACTGTTTTCCTGCTCTGCAAGGCTTATCCATAATGAACACCATGCAATAACCAATTCAAGCGGCAGGATAATAAAAATACCATTATTAAGATTCTCCTTAAGCTTGTCTGCCCTCCCCATCCACAATCTATATACAGCATATTCAACAATGAAACTGGCTATTGCAAAATACAGTTTTATATAAATCATGCTCCTTATTTCATTTATCATGACGAGTATTGATTCACCAAACAAAATAAAACACACAACATAGGACAACGCCTCACACAGTACCAGTGACAGATACAAAAGGACACAGAACTGCAATGCTGCAAGCCTTTTTTCTACAACAAAAATCTGTGTACCAAGCACGATTGTTATACAAGCCACAACTACATGGAATTCCTGACTTATGCATTCTATATCCTGTAAAAATGTTAATAATGATATGACAAGAAAAAATACAGCAACATATGTTTTTTTGTATTTTATATTGCATGCCCTTGACTGAAAGTAGAAAGTACATAATGCATTCGGTACATTTAAAGCCACATCAAGTATATCATTCCATTGTACATTCATCATAAGTATCTCCTCCATGCCATGAGCAGCTATCGTTATATCAGTTATACATAAAAATCAGGCTTCGATATCACATCTGCTTATTGAAGCACTCCTGTGTATATATCAAAGTAATAATTCCGCCCATCAATGACAGCTTCTCCCTTTGCCATCGTTCCATATACAAGGTCAAAGTAATAGGTTCCTACTTGTGTTGTCTGCCAGCCTTTTACCATGTGTCCATCCGCATCATAGCGTACCCACTTTCCGTAGGTCTTTCCATCATCACCGATTCTGTTGCCCCATTCTCCCGCTTCAGAATCTTGGTACACATCCTTGTTCTTGGCTATGGCTCCATCCTGCACGCTGTCAAGCCAGTACCATGCATTATTTGACGAGTCGTAGATTTCCTTTCCACGATATGACATGTCGATGCTTCCATCTGAATTGTACTTAACTCCCTGACGCTCTCCGTTCTCGTACCAGTAGCTCTCACCATTCACAGGATGCCATCCATCATTATCGAGGCTGATTCCATTGTCATCAGTATCATTTACTTCACTTACAAGGATACCTGTATACTGATCAAATATGTAATTTCTTCCGTCAATAGTTACATTCCCCTTAGCCATTGTACCATAAACAAGGTCAAAATAATAGGTTCCGGCTTCTGCTGTCTGCCAGCCTTTTACCATGTGTCCATCCGCATCATAGCGTACCCACTTTCCGTAGGTCTTTCCATCATCACCGATTCTGTTGCCCCATTCTCCCGCTTCAGAATCTTGGTACACATCCTTGTTCTTGGCAACGGCTCCATCCTGCACGCTGTCAAGCCAGTACCATGCATTGCTTGACGGGTCGTAGATTTCCTTTCCACGGTATGATATGTCAATGTTTCCGGCAGCATCGTACTTGACACCCTGACGCTCTCCGTTCTCGTACCAGTAGCTCTCACCATTCACAGGATGCCAGCCGTTGTCGCCTAACGAATTTCCGTTGTCATCCTTTATGTCAGGCTCTGGTGAAAGCTTCTCTATCTTTTCCGTCTCCATCACATATCCGCAGACCTTGCACTCCTTGTGGCGGCTTCCATCCGCTTCTACTGTGGCTTCCTTATCTACTATCCAGTCTCCTGCTGTGTGTTCTCCTGATGCTGGTATAATTCTGACCTGACTGTTTCCACAGTCATAGCAAACTCTCATTTCCTCTCCATCTGATATACACGTATTTGAGCTTATATCAAACCAATCGGAATAGTTATGCACATCTATAGGCTCCATGTTCTGACTTTCCTGTTCTCCACACAACATACAAGTTCTAACCTGCTGCCCCCATGAATTACATGTTGGCTCACTAATTATGACCCAATCCCCATAGACATGTTCATGAGCTTTAACACGATAATACCATGAATATTCACCACTGGTTACTTTTATAAGTCCTTCAGGAATTTTAGCATTACCATCTTCTATTATATCAAAATCACTGTTATAAAACTTAATATCCTGTATTTCACCTGAAAAACATTGTCTCAACTGCCCAACTGTAAAGTCTTCATTACATATCATGTTGTCATCAATTATATTAAGATTTACAACAGTAAATTTTCTTTCAGCCTTAACCAGCATTCCTTCCATATCCTTCAATACGATCAGCTTGCCTTCATTCGTTTTGACATAAAGCATACCATCAACAGACTCAACAGATTTTACACCATTCTCAGCCCAATTGTTAACATTGCCTACGTCAGCTCCCCATAGCACATTCAAGTTTTCATCAAGCCTGAATATATACCCTGACTGCTGCTTTGAATCACCCCAACCAGATTTTTCCAGTGAACGTTTCATGGCAAAAAAAACTACAATATAGCCATCTGCATTTTCTATCTTATTAACGCTTGCAATATTACTCAGTCCCCATGCCAGTGTATATGAACCTACTCTTTCAACATACGGATATCCATCATTGTCTATCAATCCTATCGGCTCTGTTGTTTTTCTCATGTCTATCATTGCATTCGCGTATGCCTTATTTACAAATACAGCTTTATAGATTTTACTATCCATCTGCATTCCCGAATGGCATAACTGTACCCCTGGATTATGAGCTGTCACAGATCTAGGCTTAGATATAAACCTATCCACAGGCAGTTCAGTGGGCGAAACCGAAGGTTGCTTTTCGTCTGATGAAGAATCATACTCTGTTACCTCTATTACATTATTGGCATCAGGTACCGACTTATATGTAAGCTGTATCAGATTATTCACATTCCCAGCTGCATCACGAACTGCACCTTCAGGATACTCAAGTATATACTCTGCTCCAGCCTCCAAATCACCTTTTATATTGATAATAACCTGATTATATCTACTTTTTTTTGCTTTTTCCGAATACACTTTATCCGGAGCACGTGATGCCAAAACACTTTTTTCAATATCTACTGTCTGTTCAGGGCTACCCTTCTTATATAATTTTATTCCATCGAATGAGCTTCCTTCATATATATAACTGTCAAAGCAGGTCAAAAGCTGTCCATACTTAAAAATAAATCCCAATACATTTTCATCATTATTTTCAAGATATTCTGGTTTTTTAGTATCCTCAACAAATCTCACAGACACGTTCGCCTTGTCTTTACTCACATTGTTTATATCAATCTGAATACCTGTGTACTCTCCGCCATAGAATTCACTACTTGGTGCGGTGTTAGGTCCAAAACTCATTCCAGCATAATAATAGCTCTCAGGAAGTATTATACTTCCAAATGCACAATCATCCTTGCCATCTGATTCCATCAGTCTGATTAGTTTAAATTCAGATGTTGTAGCATCATTACTATACTTGAATATGCCTATACCATCAGTTTCATCTATCTCAGCATCCACATGATATATTCTCACAGCACCATTTTCAGCCAGTGCAGAATCCCAGTTATTCTGTTCATTATTAAACAGTTCCAGAATATAATACTCAGAATATATATTATTATCTTTTTCATTTGTTACAATCACAGCCTTAGCTCTGCTATCTGCTATAGAATACAAATCAATATCTGTGTCACTAGTTACAAACACAGGCTCGACCCATCCATACAACATCTTGGTAAAAATATTCATATCCCCTATATTATGGTCAAGCATATCAAAATAACCCAATCCGCCAAGTTCTCCAAAATCATTTGTATATCCTACGCCAAGATATGTCGTATAGTAATCTCCACCCCCCATCAAATGCCCCGTTTCATGAATAGCTGTTCTGGCATCTGTATTGTAAGGCATCCAGACGTAAACATTGAAATTTACTCCATCTGCGACTATATCATAGGCTGTATAAGTTTTGTATGCCCAATAAAAATCACCGTAATATTCCGGGGCTCCGGCATACAATATATACATTCCATCTATGAAGCCATCTCCATTCGAATCATATCTTGAAAAATCCACAGAACTGTCATACGCATCAATAATTTCCTGGATTACAAGTTCACGACCATTCTCAACATTCTGATAATATTCTCTTGTATTTGAAAGTGTAAGCCAGTCATAAACATCACCACTTATATTGAGTTGTCCATAAGATGAACGATTATAATATCCTGTAACACCCTCAACAGGGAATAAATCCGAATTCTCATCTTCACTGAATAAAGTTCTCTTGACGCTGTCCGGAGTTACGGCAGCATCCTCATTTTTCACATCAGAAAACTGTACAAGAAATACAGGGATTGTCACATTTCCCATAGATGGCATTGCATTCAGGAAAGTATCAAGGATAACCCCCTGATTGGATGCGGAATCTGAATAATTTTCCATATCGTACGCTGTCGCCATATCAGTGTATTTTGACATTATGGCAACACTGTTATTGAGGCTTTCCATAAATTCTTTTCTTGTTTCCCATGTGCCATCATCAATCCACTGCTGTACCTGTTCATCAGATGGTGTATCACAGCTTATGGTATCATAACCTGTTATTTCTTCTTCAGCTTTTACATCCTGCCAGGTGCCAAACAATATCCCCAGCACAGACACTGATAAAAGAACAGTCTTTAGTTTCTTAGAAAAATTTTTTCTCATGTGCATTACCTCCATAAATGTTCTGAGAATTAAAATTCTTATCTATAAACATATTCAAATGCAGAATCAGGATACTCATAGGTTCCACCTTCATCCACCTTATTTATACGTAAAATTATATTGTTGTAGATATCATATTGATATTCATACTCAAATATCACATGTCCTTTCGGATATTGCCCTCCAATCTCAGTTCCTTTTGTCACATTTCCCATTTTATCATACTCGTAAAGCAATTTGAACCATACCTTATCGTTTCTGTATGCTATTCTGGAAGTGAGATTTCCATCAAGGTCATATGTATACTCATCGGACAATATTTTTTTTCCTGAATTCTCAACAAGATACCATTTAACAGTAGTGTCCTTATCAGAATATTCCATAACATAACTTAAAGCTCGTCCATCGCTATACACTGTACTCTTCGCAATACACCTGTCGAGAGTGTCATACTCATATTCCGTACACTCACTAACTTGTTCAAAGCTATACATTGTTTCTTTTATACAGTTTGCATGTGTGTCATATTCATAGACATATATGTATGGAGTCTGGACTTTCTCATACTTTCCCGGAGTATATGTCTTCTTAATGCATAAGCCATCATCATTATATGTATATTCATACCTGTATGCAAGTGTACCACCTTGATATGAGTATACCATACTTGTGCATTTGCTATCAGCATTATATTCTGAATCAATAACATGTTTCACATCATGAAGCCCACAATTTTCCCTATCGAAAGTCTGGATTTCCCTTGAGGATTTTATAACAGCATTGTTATCATTCCTAATTTTCCCATCAGAACCACACTTATATATTTTTCCATCCACCTCAACCGTAGTGTCAGTATACATTACTCCATTAACGACATCAAAAAAATAGGTATCCCCCTCAATCTCTGCAAGTCCTTTAGCCATAGTTCCGTAGGTTTTATCAAAATAATAGGTTCCATCATCCGTCACCTGCCAGCCCTTTACCATATTGCCATTGCTGTCATAGCGAACCCATTTTCCGTATTTTTTCCCATCCTCTTTGGTCACATCTCCCCAATCACCTGCCAAAGATTCCTGATATACGTCTTTATTTTTTGCCACAGCTCCATTTAGCACATTGTCAAGCCAGTACCATGCATCACTTGATGGGTCATATATCTCCTTCCCCCGATAAGTTCTGTCATCCGGCTCATATCCCTGCCTAACACCATTTTCATACCAGTACTGTATTCCCAACACCTTGTGCCAGCCATCTGTTGAATATGATTTTCCATCATCATCAAAGCTGTCCATCGTATCTGAGCTTTCAAGTACTCCTGTAGATTTATTAAAGCTATAACCAACGCCATCAATAGTGACACAGCCTTTAGCCATGGTTCCATATACAGGGTCAAAATAATATCTTCCGCTGTCTGTATTCTGCCACCCCTTAATCATACAGCCATTTTCATCATAACGGACCCATTTGCCATATTTATTTCCATCATCTTTGGTAGTATCACCCCAGTCACCTGCCAAAGATTCCTGATATACGTCTTTATTTTTTGCCACAGCTCCATTTAACACATTGTCAAGCCAATACCACGCTCCGCTTTCCAGGTCATATATTTCCTTTCCCCTGTATGAATAATCTATAAAACCATCGTCAGTATATTTCACTCCCTGACGTACTCCGTTCTCATACCAATATTCAAAGTAAGTACTTCCAGCCCATCCATTGTAACCTGAAATCCTGCATATATCTTTACATGTAGTTGTACCATCATTGTCCACCTCAAAAAATCTTAAACCAGCTTCTGAACCTGATGTATACCACACAGCTTTCCCATTCCAGATTACAGGTTCACAATCTGACAATCTTGCTCTGTCCGCCTCATTCCATGTGTATATCTGCGTCAATAGATTTCCATCGGCTCCAATAAATGTATAATTGAGCGATATTTTCCCTTCATTCTCATATTCCCACAACAAAAGATACTTATCATCTGCCATCTTGACAAATTGTGGTGTATGTGCCAGTCCTGACTTGTAGTCCGTCACCTGAATATTGCGAGCTGCAACATTGTAATCCTGTCTGTCAAGTGCCGCTATATATATATTTCTTACAGCCGTAGAGCTTATCTGATTGAGCGAATTGCTCTGGTCAACTGAGCTTAACGCTGTAAGGTAATGACTGCTGCTCACATTATATCCGCCAATAGAAACGCCTGTAGCATTATACCTAAATCCATCATCGTTTTCCTCCGCCTGTGCAATATCAAATATTATTTTTTCCTGCACAGGAACACTGATTATGCTGTCGGAATCGGCAGCTCCTGGATAAATCAACTGTACAACTCCTCTCGGACCCGCATCCCCAAGTTGAACACCGGTTACCACTCCGTCTGTGGTATCTATAAACTGATCAAACGAATGGCTTACATATCCTATTGAGGCTGCACCAAACGGAACCTCTGTCAGGGCATCCTTCACATGTAAATCATTTTTATCCAGTATGATAAGCATATTTGCCTGATGCCCATTGTACATTTGATGACAGGCACATATAAATAAATTGCCACTATATTCCGTCATTCTACAGGTTCCACTTTCAAATGGCACCGTTGAATTTGTCTTTCTGAAGCTTCGGCTGTCAATGCGTTCCCAGTCCTTGCTGTATTTCACAACACGTATTTCTTCTTTATCATCTGACTTGCCAACATTGCTCTGCCCAAATACAATATAATTGTATTCACTGCCGCAATAAATCCCACCAAAAATCTCCAATTCCATCAGAAGTCTCTTTGAACTTATAAGCTTATAGCCTGAATTATAAGTTTCCAGAAGCAGATTATATTTGTTCTCTGCATCCTGCGAACATTCTATTCTTGTGATAGTTCCATCAGCGTTTGACGTCAGATAGGATTTAATCGTATCTGCACAAAAATCATATCTGGAGCTTCCATAGCTGTTAGCTGACTCGTTATCTGTAAAAAAAATCTTTCCGTCAGAATTTTCCTCTGCATAAACCTTTTTCTCCATCAATGGAGTGCATATCATACCTGCAGCCATTGATGCAGCCGCAAATATTCCCAAAAATCTCTTTGTCGTCTTTTTACATATTATTTTCATAAGCTTCCTCGTTTCTGAGCAACATGCTGCGAAGCTATCTGCTTTTGCTCAGAAACAAATAGCATGTGTGTAAAAACAGGACAGAGGCACCCCGTTCCTCTGTCCAATTTACATAATCGAAACATCTAATTGTGCATATTAACACAACGTATCATCTCTAACAATATAATAATCCATAAGCATAAGAAAGCCAGCATTTGTTATTTTAAAGCTTATTCTGACAAATTATTTTATTGTCACATGGTCGGTACCACAGCCTAAAAACATATCCTTAACAGATGCGTTTGATGTATCCCAGCCAGAGCCGGCAATTATTTCCGTCAGACTGCTGCAGTCTCTAAACATACTCCCCATTTTCGTTACGCTGCTCGTATCCCATCCACTCACATCCACGCTGCTTAGACTGTTACAGCCATAAAACATACCATACATATCCGTTACGCTGCTCGTATTCCATCCACTTACATCCACGCTGCTTAGACTATTGCATCCATGAAACATACTCTCCATAACTGTTACATTGCTCGTATTCCATCCACTTACATCCACACTGCTTAATCTGCTGCAATCTCTAAAAATATCGAGCATAACTGTTACATTGCTCGTATCCCATCTGCTTACATCTATACTGCTTAATCCACTGCAATCGCAAAACATATAAAACATACTTGTTACGCTACCTGTATCCCATCCGCTCACATCAACACTACTTAATCCACTGCAACCGGAAAACATAGCACTCATATCCGTTACTCTGCTCGTATTAAAGCCACTTACATCCACGCTGCTTAAACTGCTGCAGCTACCAAACATGCCGGTCATATCTATTACGCTGCTCGTATTCCATCCGCTCACATCAATGCTGCTTAATCCTCTACAACCAGAAAATATACCGCCCATATCCGTTACTCTAGCCGTATCCCATCTACTCACATCAACACTGCTTAACTCGCTGCAGCTAGAAAACATACCGCCCATATCCGTTACTTTGCTCGTATTGAAGCCGCTTACATCCACGCTGCTTAAACTACTGCAACTGCTAAACATCCTGGCCATATTCGTTACATTGCTCGTATCCCATCCTCTCACATCAATGCTTTTTAATCTTATGCAGACATAAAACATTTCGCTCATATCCGTTACATTGCTTGTATCTAAACCACTCATATCAATGCTTTTTAAATTGTAGCATTGAAAAAACATATGACTCATGTCTGTTACATTGCTTGTATCCAAATCACTTAAATCAACCTGTTTCAAATTTTCACAGCCACTGAACAAGCCTCTCAAGTCTGTAAATCCAGTCACATTTATATATGCACTCTTAATCTCATTTTTGCGTTCATCCCACGGATAAACATACGTTGTATTACCATATCCATCTTTACCCAACATATATAACTTTCCATTACTGCTTCCTGTAACCGTAAGCTTTCCGTCCTCCGATATACTCCACTCAATGTTGTTCTCCTTGTTATCTTCCTTGCCTGCATTATCGTCAACGACTTCCTTCACAAGCCTTCCTGAAGCATTATCGAACTCGTACTTCTTTCCGTCTACTGTGACTGTTCCCTTAGCCATAGTTCCATACACAGGGTCGAAATAATATCTGCTTCCATCTTTCTCATTCCATCCCTTTACCATGTGTCCGTCTGCGTCATAACGTACCCACTTGCCTATATTTCCGGCATCGTCAGCCTGCGA